>Ga0187886_1000959_pt1 | contig 29327 bp, 23 predicted proteins | sample June2016WEW_20_1_FD_133001 | JGI IMG/M metagenome (GOLD analysis project Ga0187886, IMG submission 133001) | Peatland microbial communities from SPRUCE experiment site at the Marcell Experimental Forest, Minnesota, USA - June2016WEW_20_150 | ecosystem: Environmental > Terrestrial > Soil >...
ACTACCACAAGAAACAGACAGACAACATGGCGTGTATCAAAGGAATGCTAAAGCTGGTTCTGCACGACTCTCGAAAGAACTCTCCGACGTACAAGCAGATCGCAGAGATCTTTTTTGGCGATCGAAAACCTCTCCTCGTGAAGATCCCCCCGCTCGTACAACATGGCTTCAAAGCGATCGGAGGAGAAATCGCCTACGCAATCAACATTCCAACACACCTCTACAACTACAAAGAGCCCGATGAGTACAGACTCCCCCCGGACACGAAACAGATACCATACGACTGGGGCCTAGCGCCAGGTTTGAAACATGGATAGGATTCTTGTCACTGGCGGAGCAGGCTTCATCGGCAGCAACTTCATCCGCCACCTACTCAGCGAAACGAACTGCAAGACAGTTAACCTGGACAAGCTCACGTACGCCGGCAACCTGAGAAACATCAGAGACCTACGCCGCGAGAAGCGGCACAAGTTCGTAAAAGGCGACATCAGAAACCGAAGGCTTGTGGACTCGCTGGTGGGGAAGGCTGATGCCGTAGTTAACTTCGCAGCAGAATCACATGTTGACCGTAGTATCGAGACGCCACGAGTCTTCGTCGAGACGAACGTTCTTGGAACACAGGTCCTTCTTGAGGCATGCAGACGATTTCGTGTTCGGTTCGAGCAGATCAGCACAGACGAGGTCTATGGCAGCCGTGCTGAAGGATCATTCGCGGAGACGGATCTGCTCAACCCTTCCAGCCCATACTCGGCCAGCAAGGCTGCGGCTGACCTTCTTGTCAACGCCTACCATGTCACATACGGTATGGATGTCACGATGACTCGAAGCACGAACAACTACGGCCCGAATCAGCATCCGGAGAAACTCATACCGAGGTTGATCACGAACGCGCTACGCGGAAAACCTATGCCGATCTATGGTTCCGGAAACAATGTCCGAGACTGGATCTACGTGCAGGACAACTGCCGCGCGATTCACTCTGTCCTAGAGAAGGGTGAGAAGGGACAGATCTACAACATCGCCGGAGGCAATGAGAGGAAGAACACAGATATCGCCAAAGAAATCCTCCGGACCCTATCGCTCCCCGACACGGTGATTGAGTACGTCGCCGATCGACCAGGCCACGATTTCAGGTACTCTCTGAACTGCGAAAAGATTCATCGCCTAGGTTGGAAACCTCAAGTCCAGCTCGAGCATGGGCTCCAAAGGACGGTCGACTGGTACAGGTCTAATGAATGGTGGTGGCGCCGACTCGTTGATTGAAACTCGCGGAATTCCTTAATGACGCCATGCTTTGGTACTTCGGATAGCAGTTTCTCTCGGTTCTAGACGTGAGGTCACTGGAGGCCTCTATGTCTGACTCAGCTTGATCGTTCCGCATTCAACAGCCGCCGCGGATGGGCAGATGAAAGAGAGGCTCAGAGGGAGGGTTACCTCTGTGCCCCCCCATAGCGAAAACGAACGTTGTACAGCCTAACGAGAACGCAACGGCGCCAAGCGGACAAACTCCCTGAACCCCTCCGCAAGGGACACCATCAGTCCGTGGTTCATTAGGAAGGCATCATGAACTCGTCGGCTCCGCTGCACGCATCCCCTTTTCGTGAGTATCTTTGGGAGATGGCGGATGATCCACCAGTCTCCTCTGAGAATAGCCAACGCAGCCGTTATCTTGCGTAGCCTAAGAAAACCGACGAAACGAGAGAGCGTGTAAACGCACGATGCGAGCAGTGCGACTGGAAGGGCGCGCAGTTCTAGATTCTTCAGCGCTGATTGGAGCCGGTTCCGTTCGCCCAGGAACAGCCGCTCGGGGCTCATGAAGGAGCCCATCGTTGCGCCGAGCTTGTGGAAGACCCGCGACGACGGTACGAATAGAACTCGATATCCGGCCAGCCAGGCGCGCCAACAGAAATCAACATCTTCGAAGTATGCGAAGAAGTCGGAGTCGAAGCCGCCCAGGCTGAGGAAGAACGAACGGGGGACGGCCATCGATGCACCCGAAACACACCCCACGAACCCTTGACGATGCTTCCCTTGTTCGTCGCGCTGCATGAGGTCCAGATCCACTCCTCCCCCAATCGGGAGCAGCTTACCGCCCGCATGATTGATGAGCTCTCGATCATCGTAGAGCAAGATCTTGCTCCCACAAGCAGCCAGACGATCGGTCGACCGGTCGAATCCTGACTTGAGTTCAGCGAGCCAGTTCTCATCAACCTCAACATCGTTGTTTAGGAAGACTACTAGCTCTTCGCTGATGCTCGTGACAGCGCGGTTGTAGGCTTCTGCGAAACCTAGGTTATGCTCAAAGCGAATCACCTTCGCGCCACCAAAGCGTTGCCTGACAAATTCGAGGGATCCGTCGGTGGAACCGTTGTCCACAAGGTACGCTTGGTCTCGGGCACCCGTCTGAGCTAGGACGGAGTTCAAGCACTTGTCGAGATGGGCTTTCCCATTGTAGTTGAGGATCAGTATAGCGGTTCTCTCATACGTTTGGGCCCTCTCCTCAGATCAGATTCCTCACCCGAGAGAAGATCGCGACGATGAATCGATTGAAGACGACGCCGGCTGCACCGATGTACGGATGCTCGATCTCCGAAACGAATCTATCAAGTATCATGCGATCCTGGACAGCTCTCAGAGTTTGAATTGATCTTCGTCTCTCCGACACGATTCGCCGGATGTGAAATAGGTCGACGTAGCTGCGCAGCTTCGCGCCCAGCCAACCCTTCACAAACGCGTATAGGAGGACTGAGCCCTCGACAATGAGGAGCGTTGGAAGAAGAAGACTGAGAGTGTGTCTCGAGTAGTTCTTCCAAACGGAGAGCAGACGCTCAAATTCGAGCAGCTGGAACTTTCTCGGGCCGTAACCAAGGGTGGGGCTCCACTTGTGCAGAATCCTCGATGACGGAACGTAGACTGAATGCCATCCCATCATGAGAGCTCGCCATCCCCAATCCTTGTCCTCTCCGTAGGCGAAGAACAACTCCTCCATCAGCCCAATCTCTCTGAGCGCCGGCACACGAGCGAGAATGCATGCCCCTGAACCGTAGCAAACCTCAGCCTCTGCTCGGAAAGGATCCGCGTCTAGCCTTCCTATGCCACGGCAGACGCCGAAACCAGCAATGTGAATCATATTCCCAGCAGAATTCAAGATACGCGGATCATCCATCATCAAGATCTTCGGCTGAAGAAAAGCCGCGCGCGGATAACGATTGGCAGCGTCGACGAGCGGGCCAAGCCAGTCAGGATCCACAACCGTGTCGGGATTCATCAAGACTACGAACTCACCTTTTGCCTTCGCGATTCCCATATTGCCTCCTCTCGAGAAGCCAAGGTTCACGCCATTCCGCAGAATCTTCAACTGCACACCCAGTGCTTCGACACGTGAGACGGAGTCGTCACTCGACGCATTATCCACAATGATCAACTCCTTGTTCCGATACTGGGAGTCCAGCACGGATCTTACGCAATCCGCGAGAGATGTTCCGGAGTTGTAGTTCACGATCACTACCGACACCGTAGGACCATTTTGAGGCCCCGGCGGACCTGCTGACATAGCTTCACCCCCGAAATGGAACCACCCTACACGATCGGAATCTCCAAGCTAGGATATATGGAAGCTTTCCTGGAGATCGAGTCCGGCGCGCGAGTGGTGGATCTCATGACTATTTGATGCCCGTTGAGGCGGTCATCTGCGCCACGTATCGACTGGTGACTTCCTCGTATCCTCCAAGCTTTAGGCTCGCCATTGAGGAGGCACAATGTCTTCCATCGTATCCGATTAAGCTGGCGTGCTTTGTAGGCGCTGCCCATGTCCTCCACCACTTACAGTTCAGGTACCAGTGATCGATCAGGCGCGTCTCTAAGTAGGCCTACTCCAGCAATCTCCGGTAATCCTTGGACCTGACCTCAGGGAACCCTCTTGCAGGTCCCTCCGATCCGCATACACCTTTAGTGGTTCCTACTCCTCGAAGACTTCTCAGGGGCTTCCCGTTCTCGGAAGATCGTCGACAAATTGTATCTTCACATCAAACGGTTTCCTCGTCATCTCCCTATCGAGCTCCTCCTCTCGAAACGCGAAGAGGGCGACTGAACCTGTCACCTTGGCGTTCGCTATGGTATAGCACTGACCAAATGCTAGCGCCCTCTCGAACTTAATCTCAGCAGCATTGGCGTACAACTCCGCTACATCAGTGAGGTTGATGTAGTTAGAGCGCACGAGGTTGTCAACCTTCGATCTCGCCTGCATCCGGCCAAGCAACCTGCACAGTACGACCTCTGCCTCACTGAGGTTGAAGTAGCATGTGTTGGCGGTGATCGTTGATTCTAACAGCGCGTCTGAGACTATCTTGCCCAGAAGCATCTCTACTAGGACTCCGCTATCGAGCGAGTGGCTATCCTTGCTTGGCTTCAAATGGCTCCTCTCGTCACTTATCCTCCGCGCGTCCCTTGCGAAGCTCAGCCCTTACTCTCGATATATCGACGCTGACTGGCGCGCATGCCTGCTTGAACAGCTGCTCGTCTCTTGCAACCCTTGAGAGAAGATAGCGTACCACATCATCGTAGTCAGCCTTCTCACCGGTCTTTGCTTGAAGCTCGGCTGCGACCTTGAGAAGCTGGCTCCGCAGGTCATCTGAGATGCTTATTGTGGTGGTTCCCATGAAGATCATTGGCGCAATGTTTGCTATGGAGACTATAATGGTTACTGAATACATGATCTCCAAGGGCGCTATGAGCCGTTCTCAAGGCAGTGAGGACCAACTCGTTCCTGGGGGTCGTGCACCTGTTTACTCATCAGGTGAGGGAGAGCAAGGGGCATGCCATGACGATCGTTGAGCCTTATTTAGGGCGGTTGGGATAGTAACTACGTGGAAGAGAGTTCATCATCCCATTGGAGTGACGAATTTTGGATTTTAGATCTTTACTTCTAGGGCTTAAGCAGATGGGTTCAGGCCTTCATGGTCCGCTAGGAGAGGGGGAATTCGACTCGCATGCTGTCGCCTCCCATTTCCATATGCCTGTTAAGCGTGCCTCGAATGACCTGAGGCGCCTCTGGAGGATGGGCTTCCTCAAGAGGACCTCTAGGAAGCGGAGTTGTCTCATTCGGGGAGGGAAACTATGCAACAAGGGATTCGAGTACAGATACCACCTCTCTAGCCAGGGCGTGGATTACGTCAAATGGCTTCAAGGCGGAAAGATGGGTGAGGACTTCGCCCATCAGGCATTGATCTCAGAGGTCCTATCACACCTCCCCGAAGAGTTGAAAGACAGACTCTCAATGCTGAACCTCGCGAAGGCGACTAGGAGGTACAAAGGCCCGAGCAGGAACATGAACCTCCTAGACAGCAACGCTGTACCTGTGACCCACCTCTCGGCTGAGAGGGCGAGGTTACAATCCGAAAAGGAGAGGCTTGAGGTAGAGAACGCGATTCAGAAATTGAAGGTTACGAAGCTCGAAGGAGACATAAACAGCTACATGGAACAGAACACAATACTCGGCATCCTCCTGGCCCAAGCATACGTCTTGGGAGCCTCAAACAAGAAATCCGCCGAGTCCTCGAGGAAAGAGTTCGAGCTGGCTCTCATTATGCTCACCAAACTCTCAGGGCTTCCTCTACCTCTCCCCACATTCGGCCCGGACAAGGGAGACGACGCGAATACCCTCAACCCAACCAATGACGCCGATGCCTCATTGTTCGACCCACGGACCGACATATCACGCATACCAGGCGTAGTGGGAAGAGCAGGAGTAGGAAGCCCCCTACTCCCCTTTTCCCCATTTGTCACCTCGTGGAAAGAACATTATGGCAAGACATACACGCTCAGGGAAACCACACCAGAAGGACCTGGCCGAATCGTAGCCACGTGGAAGATAACTCCCGAAAGTGTGAGAGCCGCCTTCGAGAAGTGGAGAACCCCCGCGCAAGACGGCGGACCCACACTCGACAGGATCATAGACGAACACACACGCCAAATGAAAGAGAACAGTTGAACTCGCATCGTAGCGTTTCACAGTTCAGGCGAACTCAGGGCTGTACTGGCCATGATTCGTGGGGACTTCTGGATTCAGACCCACCTGCGGAGAATCGTCATCAAGCAAAGACAGATCCAGCGACGGGTCGGCGACGCTCTCCTAGTCAGGCATGGAATTGGCCTTGCTGAGAAAGGGAAATCTGCATGTCTGCTGTTCTTGCGTTGAACACGGAGAGCGTCCTATCACGGTGCCGTCGAGGATTTGGCGTCCTCGACGTATCGATTGATCGCTTCTTCGCTCGGTCCGAAAGCTCTCGCCTCACCGCCCTGGAGGTAGAGCGTCTTCTCACAGAAGCCTCTGATCAGACCCATGCTGTGGGAGACAAACACTATCGACTTCCCCTGCTTCTTGAACTCACGGAACTTCTCTAAGCATTTCTGTTGGAAGTCCATGTCGCCGACCGCCAGCGCCTCGTCTACCAAGAAGATGTCCGCCTCCGTTTGGATCGCGATAGAAAATGCTAATCGCACCTGCATTCCGGACGAGAGGTTCTTCAGTTTGGCGTCCTGGAATCTGTTGAGCCCCGAGAAATCCAAGATTGAATCCATACGCTTCCTGATTTGGGAGCGGGGTATGCCCATTATTACTCCGTATACTTGGGCGTTCTCTTTGACGGTGAGGTCAGGGTGGAAACCGATTCCTAGTTCTAGAACGCTGGCGATGGATCCACTAGTCCTAATGGCGCCCTTGTCAGGGCGCATGACTCGAGCGACCAGTTTGAGTAGAGTGCTCTTGCCGCTCCCGTTCGGCCCAATTATCCCTAGCGACTCCCCTTGCTGAAGACTAAACGTTACCCCCTTAACCGCCCAGAACTCCTCGTAGCTGTACCGTTTCCCCTCCAAGAGTGACAGTACGCCCGCTACCTGATCGAGGACACTCGCGCGTTTCTCATGCGGGATCCGGAACCGCTTCCAGAGATCCTCAACATCCACAACCGACACGCCTAGAGTTCCTCCGCGAATCTTGGCTCGAGGTGTCTGAAGATGGCGAATCCGATCAAGAACAGGATTGCGATGCTTCCGAGGATCACCGCGCCATCAAATAGGGATGGGAGATGGTGATCGAGGAATATGCTCCTTGTGGATTGGATCAGAGCAGTGACAGGGTTGAGCGAGTACACGAATTGGAATCTCTGGGGGATGAGGCTCGCGTTATAGAAGATGGGGGAGAGAAAGAAACCTAGCTGGAGGACCAAGCCCCATATCTGATCGAGATCACGGTACTTCAGGTTCAGCGACGACAAGGACAACGAAAGCGCAAAAATCAGGGAAAACTCTGCGATCAAGATGGCCGGGAGCAGGATAACGTAAGCTGTCACGTTGACGCCCAGAACAAGAAGCAAGGGCAGCACAGCCAAGAACTCTAGGGACGCGCCCAGGAGGTTTGCGAGATTGTTGGATAACACGATCAGGTAGCGAGGCATGTACACGTTGCTGACGAGCGGAGCGTTCGCCAATATGCTGGTGAGACCCTGGGCGGTGCCGATTTGGAAGAACCTCCACACAAGAAGACCGACGAGTAGCCACGCCGGGAAGTTCGGGACGCCCGTACGTAGCAGGTATGAAAACACAAGTGTCAAAATCACCATGGTCGCAAAGGGATTCAGTAGCGACCAGAGAAATCCGAGAACCGAGTTCCTGTATCGGATCTTAAAGTCCTTTTCAGCCAAGACGGCGACTACGCCGAGGTATTGGTCGATGCCGCCCAGTCGCGTTCGCACACCTGGTCGCCGCAGAGCTCTACCACTCTGCAGACCAAGATATTGCTTGTCTCCGAGTGCAAGTTACTCTCGGGCCGAGCGTGTCCGAGATCGCGGATTCAAGAGCGACCAGAAGAATCTGAGGATAGAATTCCGGTACCTGACTTTGAAGTCATTCTGAGCAAGAACCACTACTGTATCCAGAAGATGACGATGCGTGACGTTTTGCAATTGCGCACTGCTGTAAGTCTGGAGTTCTGAATGATGCACAGGAGGAATAATGCTTGCTGGGATGTCCCGCATCTCAGCCATTCTTCATGAGTTGTTCCGATATTGCATGCGCGAACGCATCGGGAGGTGAGGTATCAGAGAGCTTAAGGCGTCCCTAACGTAGTTTGAGGTATGGCCTGGGAACATATTCGTCCTCACGCTGAGATCTTTGTGGGTGTCCCGCACCGCGGTCTGGTGTCTACCGCTTGGGCGATCAATATGCTTCACGCGCTCAGCCCGTACCTTGCACACATAAGGTTGTTCACCATTCAAGGTCATCCGATCGACGTATCGCGCAACGTTCTCGTTGAGCATGCGTTGGCGTCCGGGGCCGAGTACATCTATTTCCTAGACTCGGACGTCTACACGGAACCGGACACACTGCAACGTCTACGAAGCCACGGCTTGCCAATCGTCACGGCGCTGTACTTAGACAGAGACGTGGATAGTGCGTCTTTCATCTTCACTCGCACTGCCGCCGGCAACTTCAATACCGTTTGGAAGAGTTTCACGTTCGGCGTTAAGGCAACAGGCGTCGATAGCGGCTCATTCTTCATTGGGGACATGCATACGAACGTTGGCGGAACATCCGACAACCGAATCCTAATCGACACGACTGGTAATGTGGGTATCGGCACTACGACTCCAAGTGAACGGTTGCATGTGGCTGGCAACGTGAAAGCAACCGGATTCATCACAGGCGACATAACATTCGCGAACGGTGTACGCGCAACAGAGGAAGCAGACGGACTCACCTTCCTGAACGCGCAAGGAAGAAAGATCGCAGTTCTCGATTCCGAAGGGAACCTTCGCATCAGCGGCAGACTCGTCCAAGAAGCGTAGGGCTCGCACTTGCTCTCCCTCCAAATAGGGCGTGCCGGCTAGCGGTGCTTATTTCATTAGGTCGGACATGGGTGAGTAGTATGACTTGGGGGAAAGTGTCTTGTTATCGAGCCTTCGATTGTCAAATAGGGGCACCTGCGAATTACCTATAGTGGGGTCATGGAGAGTCGCAAAGTACTTGCAGTACAAAAAGAACGTACGGGTAAGCGAATGGTCCGCAAGAGAAGGCCCCGTTAGACAACGGACCTAAACACTCGGGTTGCTCTCCCCCTTATTCTCTCCCTTCGAAGCTTGACCGCTGGCTTGAGCAGGCGCGTGGAGCTAGCTCTTCGCGAGTCTATGTGAGATAGATAGCGCCTCCCAATATGAGTCGGCGTCTCCAAGATCCAATCTCACCTCGTCGTCACGAAGCCTCGTCGCGTACACCTTCTTCCCTTCATCGATCATTTGCTGAATCCCGTCGGTGACCTGGACCTCCCCTCCCTTGCCCGGCTTGATCTTCTCAAGCGCCTCGAAGAAGTGCGCCTGGAAGATGTAGACCGGCTCGATGGCCAGTTTCGTCTTCGGCCTCTCCGGCTTCTCCTCGACAGACAACACCTCATACACATCGCCGGTTATCGGCCGGACCTCCGCGATGCCCTTCAGCCTCGGATCCGCCAGCTCATGAATCAGCAGCACCCCGCTCGGCCGCTCTTGATCGAATATTGTCTTCAGGCGTCTGAAGTACGCGTTTCCTTTTGAGACGATGAAAGCGTCACCCGCGTGAACCAGAAAGTCGCTGCCTCCAACGGACCTCCGCGCCCGCAATACGGCGTCACCAAAGCCCATCGGCTCCGGCTGCACGATCCACGAGATCACCGAGTCATCAAGCCGCTCGTAGAACGCCTCCAAGTCCTGTGCGGCAATAGAGCGACTCGTCCTGCCTAGGGATGCAGCGTACGGGTAGTCCTGCCTGAAGTGATCCTGGATCGCCCGCTTTCCTCTTCCGATGACGATGCAGAACTCACGCAATCCCAGATCGTACAGCTGCTCGAAGATCAGCTGCAGCAGAGGCTTCAGAAGTGTCTCCCCGTTTGGACCTCGTGCGTAGACGGGTAGCATCTCCTTGGGCTGCTCCTTCGTGACAGGAAGTAGACGAGTTCCGAGACCTGCCGCAGGAATAACCACCCTATCGATCAACTGCTTTTCAAAATCTGCATTGTGGCATGTGTGACGAGATAAAGGCTTGCTGAGCTCGCGACAGGAGCGCTCGCTCTTCGCTCCTTGTACTCTAAGTCGAGTTGCCTTCCATAGGCATCGGTGCACGCCGTAGTCTTAAAGCATTGGACCGTCTACGTCCAACCTGCAGGGGGAAGGAAAAATCGACGTCGGAAATGAATTGCCTGAAAGCATCCGGCCTCTATCCGAGTATGCATACCGGGTCTTCAGAGAAAAGGGAGAGCGGAATGCGGTCAAAGTTCGACGCGTCATGCAGATCACCAGAAACCTATCGCGCAGTGGATTTCGGAATCTTCGCATCTTGGACTTAGGCTGCGGGGAGGGGGTCTATGCGATCGAAGCCGGTATGCTAGGAGCGCATGTTCTGGCAATTGACGGTCGACCAGAGCGAATGGCAAACGGGATGAGAATTGCAGATGAGCTGGGGCTGACGAATGTTCGGTTCGCGCAGGATGACGTTCGGAAGATCTCACGAGCAGAACTCGGAGAGTTTGACGTCATCTATTTTCTCGGCCTCTTGTATCATCTGAACGTCCCAGAAGTCTTCTTTGTCCTTGAGAAGGTATACGAAATGTGCCATAATTTCGTTATCATAGACACGCATGTAGCTCTGGAGGCATCTCTCAGGGTAACTCATAGGAACGCTGACTATTTCGGCGCTCAGTACAAGGAACACGACGAAGGCGATTCCCTGGAGCTGAAAGCCAGCCGGCAGCTGTCGTCTCTGGACAACGCCCAAAGTTTCTGGTTTACAAAAGAATCGCTCAACAGACTCCTATTCAACACAGGTTTCACGGTTGTTCTAGAATGCTATGTACCCTTCGAGCCGCACAAGTCCAATGAGGCTAAGAACGCACCTTCATTGGCCAGCGATCGTGTGACGCTTGTGGCTGTCAAAGGACCCCAGGCGAGAATATCCTCCTACCCGTGGGTTAACGGACTTTCCGAAGAAGAAATAGCGGAAATCCTCGTCAACAAGTAGGAGCAGGCTCGGAGGAGATCCGTCCTACCATTCTCTTAATCGACACCTCATGTTGTTTGTGTGTACGGGAACCCGAGAGGACAGCCAAATCCTTTTCAGCACATGAACACCTGAAGAGAGTACCCACTTCCGGGCGGTTTCGGAGGGAGCTTTGCCCAGCTGGGAATAGTCTATCAATCACATGTGGTATTCTACTGGGCGCCTCGCAAGGATTGATCGAGGCATAAGGGAATAGCTTGAATAGTCTCGCCCAGATCGATGAGCCTCTCGACCTCGAAGAGGTCGGGAAAATCATTAGGGTCAAAGGTTGGGCAATAAAGTCCGACACGGAAACCCTAGGGATCTATCTGGATGACATACTTCTGGGTACAGTTGATCCATTCATAGATCGCACAGATGTGAGCAAGGGTTTTCCGGGCATATCGAAGCCGACCGGGTTCGACCAGGTTGTTTCGGTTCCTGAGGTTCCAGACGGTCGATTGCACTCGCTCACAATCAGATCAGACGACGACCATTCAAGTCGGACTCTGTCCCTTCGACGCGTGAAGTATGGAGATTTCGACAGCCTTCTGAGAATAGCTGTTATAGATATGTCAAGGATGTGCAATTTTCATTGTGAAATGTGTCCAGCGCATAGCTCGAAAGCTAACCACAGAAGTGGCCGTTTGATCGCCGATCAGAGTCTGATCAACGCCGTTCTGCCCCTTCTCAAAAATCCTAGGTATAGAATCAGGCGCATTGGAGCCTCAGCCATTTGGGGTGAGCCTTTAATGAACCCGATGTATTTCCAGAACACTGAGAAGATCGCAAGCACCTGCCCCGAGGCTTCTGTTAGCCTATACACAAACGGTTCCTTTCTGACGGAGAGTAACATCACAAGATTGCTTGACCTAGAATGCACGAAGTCGATCACAGTTTCGTTCGATGCTGGTACAAAGGAAAATTACGAACGCATCCGAAAAGGAGGGAGATGGGAGACCGTGATTCGCAACCTGTCTGCGCTCATCGGAGAAAGAAGAAGGCGCGGCAAAAAGATACCGACGATATCCACCAATTTTGTGGTTATGAAGGACAACTTCAGGGAACTACCTGTCTACGTGAAGAGAATGGCAGATCTGGGTGTTGATGTCATCGGTGCCGTGAATGCTCATAGTCTGTATTCCTCGGACATGGATCAGGGAGTTTTTGACATGCCCTGGAGGACGAATGATGTTGCCGAGGAGAGGGAAAGGGTACTTCAGGAAGTGAGGGCAATTGAACTTCCCCCCGGGGTGTCATTGGGGTTCCCATCCTTCGTACCCACCAGGAAATCAGCAGAGTGCAGTTTTGAAGGTGCATCCAGAGTACTAGTCGACATTGATGGGGACGTCTACCCATGTTGTGTTATCCAGTCATTGAACTATGAGGGACATCCTGACGCAAGACCTATGGGCAATATCTTGAAAGAGAATATTGAATCGATATTGGCAAGTAGGCAATTTACGGATTTCAGGCTTAAGATGCTCCAACGTGAAGCACCTACCTCGATATGTTCAAGGTGTCCCTTCTTCTACGGCATGTGACCCCCCACGTACAGATAGTAGCTTGCTTTATTGCACAATTGCGACTTTGGCAACAGGAACACAACTCTGAAAGATCGCTCTGCTGACCTGCCAGCCGTCCTCGATGCGTGTCGCGACATCGCACGAGGTCTGAAAGCAGCCATGAGCAACGCAGCTGTAATATTCGGAAAGAAAGTGGACCACGCAGGAGATCTTACCGAAATTGAGACTGGATCCGAGAATCACTTACATAGCCATTGGACTATGACATGAATGAAACTGCCAATGCGAGTTTGAAGAAAGTGAATGTAGCCAATAATCTGCCAATCGGCTTCAAGCACATAAAGACCCCCACCCAACTGGATAGGTCTGCCCTGATGCCTTTTCTTGTTGAGGGGAGCAGAGTTTTGAACGCCGGCTTACAGGGGGGACTAAGCAACGAGATTGCGCGAAATGGGTTTCAGGTAGTCAGCATCGACGAGAGCAAGATGAGCATTGCTCATGAGAGTAACAAAGCTGCTGGCGACGTGGCGCTCGCAACGGTGTCCGCGCTTCCGTTCCGTGATAGTAATTTCGACACGGTTATCATTCCACAGATGCCACAGGATGAGAGCTCCAAAAGTATCATTGAGGAGGCGATTAGGGTAACCGCCAACGGTGGAAGAATCGTGACGAGCCTTCCGGTGGGTTCGTCGATGCCTCCCAAGTTGAAATTGTGCGCAAGTGAGAGCCAAGTTGATGTGTGGGAGTTGTCGGCCTCACTCGTGTGCAGTTTTTTTGTTCGAAAACAGTGCCTTGGACCAACTAGGGATCTAGGGGCTGTCGACATAGTAATGCCCACCTACAACAGCAGAGCAACTCTGCGAAGAGCCATACAGAGCGTTCTAGCCCAAACCTACATGAACTGGAATTTGGTGATCGTCAATGACGGAGGAGAAGACGTCTCCGACATTATTGCGGAGCTCGGAGATGCTAGAATCAGATACGTATTGGCACCACACCATTTGGGCAAGTCCGGTGCTGTCAACATAGGGCTGATGCACTCAAACAGTCCGCTTGTAGGATACATGGACGATGATGATACGCTGTATCCCCTTCACGTGGAGAAGCTAGTAGCTGGTCTAGGAGACGCTGACGTAGCATATGACAGGGCGTATCTCATTAGAGACAGAGATGGCTGCATAGAGATAACAGAAATTCTCCCGAAGGAAGCGGTAGGCCGGTTCCGGCTTCTGACCCGGAACCTCATCAACCACAAGTCGGTACTTCACCGAAGATCGGTTCTTTCCACTGTTGGTTCCTATGACGAAGGCCTAGATTTCTTAGTCGATTGGGACTTCATTTTGAGACTTTTCTTCAATGGCTTGAGAATCGTCAGCATTCCTGATGTTACAAGCGAATGGATCATCTATCATGACAGCAAGGGACGAGTCATGAATAGAATAACTTCGATCCGCTGGCAGGATCCTGGCAGGGCCATAGCCAACGTAAGGCGAATCCAGGGCAAGATCGCACGGTTGCGCATAAGAAAAGCGGAGCTCCTTGATGCATTGAGAGAGGTATCAGAATACTGGTACCAGATGATGCTATCTACAATTCCTGAAAAGGACGGTCAGATCGAGCATCTGAAAGCTGAGAGAGCCAAACTAGATTCCGAAGTCGCAAACGTTCGCGCGGAGCTCGCCAAGACATCAACAGACCTCACAAAGACCGGCGCGGAACTCGAAGCGGAAAGAGCCAGACAGGAGTCTGAACTAGCCGAAAAAAACATTACATTAGACGCACTTCGGTCCGAGCTTCAAGAAATGCAGTCCCAGCGTGCAATCGCTCTAGAAGAACTCGATCTAATAAGGCACAGCTTTGGATACAAAGTAATGCGATTCTACGGCTCGCTGATCGATCGACTGCTTCGAGACAACACACTTCGTGGCGAATCCAATAAGAGCACGGTTGGGAGCGTTGGGATCAGCAGGGAAGAAGAAGAGAACTGACATATTGGGAGTGACATATTCTGTTGAATCCTATCGAAGCGTGGACTATAATTGTGCAGAATTGATCATGAGGGAGGGTAGACTGGCTGCTGTCCTGCGACGAGGGGTCATTAGCCGAGCGTGAAGAAGAACTGGCCCGTCTCCGCCACCTCAGGAACCTTGGGGAGAATCGCATGTGACGCCGAGAGTTAGCGTGGTAATGCCTGTCTGCAATGGTGAACACCTGATCCGGAGCTCTTTGAGATCGGTTTTCCTGCAGACCTACAAAGATTGGGAGGTCATTATCGTTGATGACGCTTCAACTGATCGCACTGTTGAGATCGTACGAAGATTCATACGCAGTCGTCCGGAAGAAACTAGACTGACACAACTTCCAAAGAGAGTAGGCACGTGCACAGCCCGCAACGTTGCATGCAAAGAGGCAAAAGGAGAGTACCTTGCCTTCCTCGACCAAGATGACCGCTGGCTTCCGCGCAAGCTTAGATCTCAAGCGGACTATTTGAAGAAACATCCCAAATGTGCTGTGGTATTCGGAGATTTGGATGCCATCGATTGCCGAGGGCACCGCTTGGACTTCACTGCAGTCCAGCGTAGCAGGATCGCACCATCATGGGAAGACATCCTCATGCTACATCCGATATATCCATCGGGCTCCCTGCTTAGAACAGAAGTATTCAAGCAACTTGGAGGCTTCAATCCATCATTTGCGATGTCAGGAGCTTATGGAGACCAAGAACTCCATCTCAGGATAAGAGAAAGATCACGCATCGACTTTAGGGATGAAATCGTAGGCTCTTACAGTTGGGACGTCGAGAGGCCTCATCGTATCGAATCATTCCTCGTAAACCTCCCCACCTATGCCAGAATATGCTGGGATAGGAGGGAAGGCACACCTCTGAGATCTTTGGACCTCCAGAAGAGATTTGTCAATCTCTGTCACAGCCAGTACCTCTACTACGCGAACTTGCTATTGGGTCGGTGCTATGCTGACCTCACAGATCATCAGCTGAATCTGATAGCTTCAGCTCGATCAAAGCTGTTACAGATTTTCGGTAGCCTCTATTCTGAATTGACAGGGATGAGAGAAGTAAGCCTGCCCGAGAGTTTAAGTCCTACCAGCCGACTTCTGGCCGCCGTTTTCCTGTTGAGCCCGGACCTTCAGAAAGAGTACCCGAAGGCCCTCACCGGAGACTATGAAGACCTGATCCACGTGCTAGCAAAAGGATCCGTTTCAGGTACGTACGGAAGAATGCTTTCCCATTTCGGACGAAAATGGCGAGAGGACTTGGAGTCCAAGAGACTGTCTTCTTCGACGCCGGACCTAGAGAGGTGGCTTCACAGTCCCGACTGGCATCTCGTAAGAAGCTTGGCGGGAAAAGACCTGAGCCTCCTCGAGAATCCCGACAATCCTGAACTCCTGTCAGATGCAAAACTCCCCTTATTTGTGCGGCCGCGAAGCCCCGTAGAGGTTTCCATAGTTATTCCATCGCACAACAGAACCGGATACCTGTTGAATTGTCTAGAATCAATAGAGGCCAACACCCAGTCTCTTAGTGGGCGCTACGAGATTGTGGTTGTGGACAATGGCTCGAAAGATCCAGACTTTGAGATCCTTTCCAAGATTGTTGGATTGCGTATCGTGAGGTTGGATGAGAACAAGGGATTCGTGGAGGGATGCAACGCAGGAGCGAAGGCAGCTCGAGGTCGGCATCTCGTTTTCCTGAACAATGATATCATAGTCACTCCGGGCTGGCTTGAAAGTCTGATACGCACAATGAGAGCGCAGCGGGAGACAGGTGCGGTAGGAGCCAAACTCGTGTACCCCTCTGGACGACTGCAGGAAGCTGGATGCATTGTGTGGAGCGGTGGTATGTGTCACAATTACGGCCGAGGCGACAATCCGAGCAAGCCGGACTATAACTACAGGAGAGAGGTGGACTACTGCTCAGCAGCATGCCTCATGGTCAGGCGAGAGCTCTTCATGCGTCTTGGCGGATTCGACCCAGAATACTCACCAGGATACTACGAAGATGTCGATCTTTGTTTTTCCATCCGCAGGGAAGGAGGGAAAGTCCTCTACGAGCCCCGTTCAGTCGCCATTCACTTCGAGGGGGTGACCGGGGGCAGAGATACCAAGTTCGGGATCAAACGATATCAGGTCATAAATCGCAAGAAGTTTGTCCGCAAATGGGCACCGGAGCTGAAGGCTCAACCGCAGCCGGGCTACCTCCTCAGAGGAAGAGACAGACGAGCCCGGAATTCAGTCCTCATTGTCGAACGACGTGTACCTGAGCCTGATAAGAACTCTGGCGACAACAGACTTCGATATCTCATGCAGATGTTGTGGTCACATGGTTTCCAGGTGACTGTCTATGCAGATGACAACGTGTTCCGGGAGCCGTATGTTGACTCATTCAGAGATTCAGGATTCGAGGTAATCTACGATCAGCCGCTCGATCAGGTCCTGAGGGAGAGAGCAAACTTCTACGACATCATATGGCTGAGCAGACCGACTATGGGCTCAAAGTACATCGACCTGGTCAAGCAACTAAGCCCAAGCAGCAGAGTATTGTTTGACATGTGCGACCTCGCGTCTCTTAGGGAGATGCGATGGGGAACTGTAACGGGAGACAAGTCGCTACTAGTGATCTCAGAGGAAACAAAGGCACGAGAGCTCTACGTTGCTCGACGAAGTGACATGACAGTAGCTATTAGCGAGAGAGAGAAGGCGATAATACTTCAAGAAGACAGCGCTTTGCGAGTTGAGGTCCTGCCGAACGTCCATCTCTTGGACCCGACCCGGAGACGCTTCGAGGACCGCCACGACCTACTCTTCTTGGGAGGGTTCGAGCACGCCCCTAATGTCGACAGTCTATTCTACTTCCTGAACAGCATCTTTGATCAGATACGCAGAAAGCTACCGGATCTGAACCTAATAGTAATAGGCAGCGATATGCCGGCAAGAATCAGGAACTTGAAGCACGAGGGCGTAAAGATTGTTGGATATGCAAAAGACCTGAAACCGTACTTTGATTCCTGTAGAGTCTTCGTAGCTCCATTGAGATTCGGGGCGGGCATCAAGGGCAAGATAGGACTCTCTATGGCTTCTGGCCTCCCCGTCGTTACTACCTCCATTGGCGCTGAAGGAATGGGTCTCGAGCATCAGACGAATGTATTGGTTTCGAATGACCCGCATGAATTCGCCGACCAAGTCGTTGCTTTGTACACACAGAGGCAACTGTGGAATCGACTGCGTAGGAACGCTCAAAGACACATGAGACTCAGATACGCCCCTAAGGAAGTCCAGCGCGCGTTGTTCAAAATCCTCAAGGAACTGTCCCATGTCAGACCTGAGGAGTGGGACGAAGGCACTCCTGCCATCATACGCCAGGAACTCATTGCCACCAGGCAACAATTGACCGATGCCACGAGTGAGCTGGCGATCATTCGTAGCAGCCTTTCGTGGGGACTCCTGAGATCCTTGGCATCTCACATTGACTCAGCCTTTCCCGCTCATACCGCAAGAGGCGAATTTCGCGAGACCGTTACCGCAAGTCTCCAAATGATACGAGATCAGGGTTGGAGGAGCTTCTTCAGACACGCCGTACGGAAGATCAGAAGAAGGGAGTTCACTATCCGTCACTAGCCGCTGAACAAGATGTTGCGTGGATTACCGTTGGTTCGCGGGTTCTGGAATCAGTCTCCGAGGTCTGTTAATGTATCTGGCAAGTGCAACGTTTGCGGCAACTTAACAGTGTTTTCCTGCGATAATATCGAACGCTCCAGGGAAACCCTGGTTTGCAAGGAATGTGGAACAATAAGCCGCTATCGCTCGGTTGCACGTGGGATCCTGTTGGCCATAGGAGAGTTGTCTCATGTTGATGCTTATAGCATCAGTGAACTGGCGCTGAAGGATGGCACGTCTTTGAGCGTCTACGATACGCAAATTCCTTTTCATGCTCGAACTTCATATCCAATTCCCGATCTTCTCTCGAAATGTCGCTGGATCGATATGCACACGTCAGTCTATTGGCCGAGTGAACCCTGGGGGATCAAGATAGGTACAAACACAACTAATCAGAATCTGGAGATGCTGACGTTCCCAGACAAGCGATTTGACATTGTGGTGACAAGCGACGTGATGGAGCATGTCAGACTTGATGACAGGGCACATAGAGAGATCAGGAGAGTGTTGAAAACAAATGGGATATACGTATTCACGGTGCCCCATTTCAGGCATGCTTCCGCAACGCTTGTGCGCGTGGAGATTACTGACCCTGTTGATCCCTCAAAGGACAGGCACCTGATGGAGCCCGAATATCATGGAGATCCAAACAGTGACTCTAAGGCGCTGTGCTACCGAACATATGGAACCGACTTGGATGAGATGCTACAATCGCTGGGATTCACTGTCGAATACACACGGCAGGATTACCCTCAACTTGGCATCGTTAACACGGAATTGTTCTACTGTCGACTGGCCAAGTAGTCCACGCTTCTCAATGACTTCAGATTATGCTTTGCATTCGCGCCTGAACCCCCTATTGAATCGGGACGCAAGAACCGTGTCACTGTGTCGCAATATGGATTCTTGTCGCTAGGATACCAAAACACTGCAAAGAGGCATCGTGCTAGATGCAAGCAGCTTGACTGTCCGCTCGTTTAGGCCCTGATTGTGAACTGCAGGTTTGGGAACTCTCGAATGCGATAGATTCCTTTGGGGTCAGCCTATGAAGAAAGAAAGAAACATCTCATTAGAGAGAACTAGCTATTCGCTTCAGGACTCATGCAGAGGCCTGGTTTCATCTTGTGTTACATTGGATAGGTAGGAGTGAAGTAAATGAATAAGAACCCGACCAAAGAAGAATGTGCTTTCTATCATGTTATCGATTTGCCTGGCGAGGACCCGACGCCAGGGCAGTGGGATTTTAGGCAGACTGAAAGTGAATACCACGGCGGGTTCACATTTAAAGGCAAGACGGTTTTGGAAATAGGAACTGCCACAGGCAGTCATGCTTTCTGGATGGAGAAGCAAGGCGCATACGTTACACCCTATGATCTTTCTCCTGCACACAGCTGGGACATCATGGCAACATATGAACAGGATGCCGCAGAAGTTGAACGCTCAATGCGTTCAGTAACAGAAAAACTTAACAATGGTTGGTGGTATTGCCGGAACCGCGTGAATTCAGAACTAGAACTTTCTTTCGGCTCAATTTACGACATTCCGAAAGAAATGGGCGATTTTGATATTGTTACATTCGGATCGGTTCTTTTGCATACAAGAGATCCGGTCGGGGCCCTTCAGTCTGCCGCGGATCGGGCCAGAGAGGCCGTTATTATCACGGATCGTCTGCCTGTTAATTTGGATGTCAGCAGGCCGCTTATGGAATTCATGCCCAAGAAAGAAGAGGCTACAGATTTCGGCGGGTGGACGTGGTGGTGGATAAGTCCCAAAGTTTTTGAAAATCTTCTAATCCTTAGAGGATTTCGTAGTTTTGAACTTACTACGTCCAAACACCTGTTTGTTCCAGCGAAGCAGAAAATCAAGCTGTTTACGCTTATTGCAAAGCCCTGATGCACATGATTTATTTGCTCTACTTCCGTCGAATGTGGATTCATACTTTTCAGACATGACGCAGCAAATAGAAGCAGGAGACAACAGTGAGTATGACCGTTGACGCTCGATGGCTGAGTCCAGCATCACATGGGGTGGGAGGGGGTCGCTCCTTGTGGTAAGATGATTCCACGGATTCCACGCGTGGAATTTGACACAAGCGCCAAACATCGGAGGCCCGTTCGCATCCCAAATCAGACAACCCGGCCTCATGTCTGACGATAAAAGAGAGTGTGGACGAATCATTCATCGTCACTGAGCATCACTCAACCCGGAAACTGTATCCTCTTTCTTGTCCAGGAGCTTGAGGAACCAGAGCTCAGACTGGACTCGCCATCGCACCCTGTAAGGATCATATTTGACCTGCTAAGAGACAGCTTTAGGTTCATAGTGCCACATCACAAACGAGCGGACGCACTGGCCAATCCCTTCCGGGTAGATGAATAATGGCTCCCGCCGTCGTCCTACAGGAAGGCATCGCATTCTCCGAGTCTCCCAGCAGGGCTTCAGAAGCCTTTCAAGTCGTAAACCACCAGAAGAGGCGAGCTCGTCAGTAGGCAATTCGGCGAGTCGGCAATTTGCAGAGACACCTCAGCACGCGCACCCAGCACGCTTGCTAGCTTACGGTGAATTCTCTTCGCGAATCGAGGGTCAGATCCAGGTTTTGTGGAAACGGTGAGAACGAGAGTGCTAGACGATTCCTTCCGGAAAGAGAACCGTTCGATATGTTTTGCTTCTTCCATGTGGCCGACAATCGCGTTGAATGTGGCTCGAGGGATCTGCATTCCACTCTCCATCTGAATCATGGAGGGATCCTTTCCTCTTTCCCGCTTATACTGCAAGAGGCGAATTTCGCGAGACGGTCATCGCAAGCCTGCAGATGATACGGGATCAAGGTTGGAGGAGCTTCTTCAGACACGCCGTACGGAAGATGAGGAGAGGGGAGTTCACTATGGCCGTGGATCTCCTTTTGAATGGGAACAATAACAAAAAATCGTTTGTGGTTGTCCGGAAAGGGATACATCTAGATATCCTCCTGCGGTAGGCATATGATAGCTAGTGTCGGATCCAGTGCTTGTTTGTGCGACTTTGTAGACAGTGATAACCGGGGCGCCGTCCCTTTGATAGAAGATCTTCGTTGTGCTCATTTCCATGTGAGCCGATTCGACGGCACGTAAGAACAGTTGGTACGTCTCTGCATGGTATGGGGAAGGATATTCCGGGGCATGGAACACGAACAGCTTCGAAGAATCTTCGACAAGTTTGTACAATCGTTCGAAATCGTCTTGGGTTGGGGGATGTTCATAGGACAGCTGGAACTCGATCTTACGTACTGTCCCTGAGCCAAGTGCAAGTAGCTGCGTGTTGAATCCCCACTCCATGAGAACAAACGTGTTGTTTGGATGTTCTCTGCAGAAATCGACCAGACCATATATGGCATCAGACCAGATCCCCCTGCCGCCTATTCGTTCGAAGGAGTCCACGTACACATAGTCCATTCTCAGATTGCTCGCGACGATCAACGTCAAGAACACGAAGACCAGGGCCAGTCTCAGTGTTCTGCGGTGCGGGTTACCTATTGCCACGTCTGAGGTTGATCTGCTGCGGGTGCGCTGTCGGACAAGCCAAACGAAAACATACGATATGATGATCTGTGGAAATGGGAGGAGGGTTACAAAGTGTTGTGGCCCACTCGCGTTCTTGAGGCCCATTATCTGAACGAAGATTGCGCTGACGATGATTAGCACGAACAGGACCCTCCGTGACATTGCATACGACAAAGCCTTCAAGCCCAGGGCAGCAGTCCCGAGAGCACAGAGACAGACAATCAAGGCAAGCGGAACCAGGGTTCCATGCAGGAGAACGGAATTCAGACCCGGACCGAACATGCCTGGAGGATCTTCCATGTTGACGTAGCCATACACCGCCGTCCCACCGAGTGTGCTCAGAAACAGCCTGATCTTTGGTTCGAGAGTTACTTCCGAGGCGGGATTGATCGATGGGCTAATGGCATTCGTATTGCCCACGATGTAAGCGAGAAAAGGCGAACACGCCAAGAGGAAAAAAGTCAATGAAAGCACAATCGTCCTCACATCGATTTCTCTCAAGGCTCTTTTAGCTACGAGCAGTGTAGCAAGGGCTAGTCCGATAATGAACCAAGCAAATATCCCCTTGTCATACAGACCCATCCCCAATAGAACGCTGCCTGAAATCGCATACAGCAACTTGCGCCGTTGATACCATAGAAACAGGAACAGAAGGGAGCTAATCTTGAAGAACATTCCGAGAGCCACGGGCCCCCAATCAAGTTTTGTGGCATAGAGCAGAGCCGGATCCGTAGCGCACAGCACAAGCGAAATCAATGCCACCCATCTGCCAAACATTAGTTTCGTGAATGCATAGATGAGGACGAGCGTCATCGAACCTACGATAAGCATCGGAGCCCTAATCGTTAAGAGACTGACCCCAAACGCAGAAAAAATCGGGCCATAGAGAAATGACTTTACCGCCCCAATGTAAGGGTAAACCATCAGCGGAATTTTCTTCCCGAAAAAAACAACCTGATAACTCACAAACGATCCATCCATGTTCCCCAGGGATGCATTTACGAATAATGCCTCGTCATATTCTAGTCCCGGCAGTTCGATGTGTGGCAAGGTCAATGAGAGGTATACCGCAACCGCAAGGCAAAGTGCCACAAAATCGAAATTCCGGATTGTGGGCCTGTTCGTCATTCTGGTAGCCGTTGAGCGCTGACTAGAATGACCGAGGCAAGATGACGCGAACCGCCTAAAAACTAGTGATATCCACGACTCAGCGAGCCCTAAATCGCAACCATTCATATGGCAGACACTCTGACCTTCAGCAATGTCCAAAGGCTCCCTAGTCCGTGCCTCCATCCTATCTTCGCCTTTCCCTTTCTCCTGTACTCATATTTGATAGGTACCTCAACGACCCTCAATCCTCGGACAAGGAACTTCCCCACAAGCTCAGCCTCGACTTCGAAACCCTCAGAGTCAATAGTAACTTGTTCAAGGGCGCTCCGAGTAAAGAGTTTGTAGCCGGTCATCAAGTCTGTAGTTGCGCTGCCGAAGAGAACGCGAGTCGCACATGAAAGGAACTTGTTTGCGATCAGATGCGAGCGACTCATTCGCTTTGGTTTGCCCATCATTCGCGAACCAAGCACTACATCCGCCTCATGCATTAGAATCGGTTTCAGAAGCTTTGGGATATCCGACGGGCAGTATTCAAGATCGGCATCTTGAATAAGGATCATGTCGCCTGAAGAGTTCTCGACCCCCTCTCTTATGACGGCGCCCTTTCCTTTGTTGATGCGGTGTCTGATGAACCGAAGATTTGAGAATCCCTGTATGACTGTCGCCGAACTGTCTGTGGAACCATCATCAACAACTATCACCTCGACATCGCATGGCAGCTGAAGCATTTCCAATTGGCGCAGGACCTGACCAATTGACTCCTCTTCGTTATAGCAAGGAACGATTATGCTAAGCTTCAATCTAGGTCTCCATCGACGGACGAATGGAATATTGCATCTCGGTCGCCTCTATAAGATCTCAGTTGTGGGCAAGTTGTGCGATAATCTGGATATATGCAGAAGAATCGACCCGTCTAGTGCTCTCGATCTAGCAGAACGCTGATTAGGGGAACCCATGCTAGACTCGTTCGAGAGCAAGAGGAAAGATGGGCGTCGAGCAGACAAAAGTTGTGATCCCCTCAGCTGGATTGGGGACACGCCTCCTCTCTGCCACGAAAGAACAACCCAAGGAGATGCTGCCTATGTTCGCATCTGACAATCATGGAATTCTAAGTATTGCACCCTTAGTTCAACTCGTGTTTGAACAGCTCTTCGATTGCGGTCTGCGAGAATTCTACTTCATCGTCGGAAAAGGCAAGAGGGCCATCGAAGACCATTTTGCACCGGATCACGAGTTCCTCAACCGCCTACTCGTGCGTGGTAAGAAGAGTCAAGCTTCACATCTGGACGCCTTCTACAGGAAGATTGAATCATCAATGATCGTCTGGGTCAACCAGCCAGAGCCTAGGGGTTTCGGTGATGCCGTACTTCAAGCCAAGCACCTGATGACAGAGGAACCTTTCCTATTGCACGCCGGTGACACCTTCATCAAATCGAGAACCGAGAGCATTCCTACGAGGCTAGCCCAAGCCTACGCAAGAACGCAGGCCGAAGTCACGCTTGCTTTGCAGGAAGTCGAAGATCCGCGCCAGTACGGTGTAGCGGAGGTTGTTCCGACCGCGCTTGGGGATCTCGAAGTGAAGAAGGTAGTTGAGAAGCCAGCAGAACCAACAAGTAAGCTCGCGATCATGCCCCTGTATCTGCTTAAACCGATTATCTTCGAGGCTCTTGAGGCCACACCACCAGACAAGGGCGGGGAGGTTCAGCTAACTGACGCCATCCAGAAGCTAATTGCAACTGGACACAATGTCCGAGCGATCAAGCTGCGGGAAGATGACATTCGTTTGGATATCGGTACGCCTGAGACCTACTGGGAGGCGTTGGAGATCTCTCACCGGTATGCATTGTCTGAAGCGCGTTGACGCATATGGAAGATCAGATAATCGCCCGTGACGTCGAGACGATACTAAACCAACTGGATGCTGACGAGTTCCGATCGAAGCAAGTAGTGGTCACGGGTGGCGCTGGCTTCCTCGGTAGCTGGCTCTGTGATGTCTTGATCTCATCAGATGCGCTTGTGGACTGCATAGACAACCTTTCAACAGGCCTCAGGGAAAACGTTGAAGACCTTCTCAAGGCGAGCTCTTTCAGGTTCCGCAATCTTGACGTAACCGAACCCGACCTGAGGTATGAGAAGTGTGATCTGATTCTGCATTTTGCCAGTCGGGCTTCGCCGGAAGAATATCAGCAGCATCCCATCGAGACTCTCACATCAAACGGTCAGGGCACGCAGAACCTGCTTGAACTTGCAAGAAAGACCGATGCCAGGCTCGTCTATGCTTCCACTTCAGAGGTCTACGGAGACGCGAAGGTAATCCCAACTCCTGAGACCTACTTTGGCAACGTGAGCTCGATCGGGGTGCGGTCATGTTACGACGAAGGCAAGCGTTTCGGAGAAGCACTGTGCATGGCATACCACCGGGTGCATGACCTTGACATCAGGATCTTGAGGATCTTCAACACGTACGGCCCTAGACTAAGATCTGATGGCTTCTATGCCCGTGCTCTCTCACGATTCATTGATCAATCGCTCTCGGGCCGAGACATGACGGTCTACGGCAAAGGCGAGCAAACACGTTCGCTCTGCTATGTGACTGACACCATCGGAGCGATATTGTTAGCAGCGACTCGGAGAGAAGCGAAAGGTGAAGTCATCAACATAGGCAGTCCCCATGAAGTTTCAATCCTTGAGCTTGCTGAGAGAATCAAAAACATAGTGAACAGGGACTCGAAGATCACTTTCCATCCCAGGCCGCAGGACGACCCTCAGAGGAGATGCCCCGACATCTCCAAAGCCAGCAGACTTCTCGGCTGGTCCCCAACCACGACACTCGAGGAGGGCATAAGGAAGACGATAGAGTGGTTCATCCAGCGCAAACAAGCAACCGGTTAGGCCGCCGACGAGGCCAACGGCGTAATCCCCACCGTTAGCATCCCAAAGGCGTTGGTCATCAGTCTTATCATCATGCTCAAAGACATCGTTGGATCATCAACTGCAAGGAGGACTCCGTTGTGAGCCGCATCTCGGTATTCGGGCTGGGCCCAGTGGGCCTAGTGACAGGGGTCTGCTTCGCAAGGAAAGGCCACCATGTAGTCGGAATAGACCCCGATGCAAACAGGCTCGAGAGGATAAAGAAAGCGGAGCCACCGTTCCACGAGCCCAAGCTGAAAGAGTATCTCGCACGCACGATCAAGGACGGGACATTCTCAGTCTCTGGCGATTCCTCCGCAAACGTGCAATCGGATCTGGCATACGTGACCGTCGGGACCCCAAGTAGCGAGGACGGAGGCATAGACCTCACATATGTCAGGAATGCGGCAATGGCCATTGGTCAGTCGCTGTGCCAGACGGCACATTATCAGCTGATTGTAATCAAGAGCACGGTGACTCCGGGCACCGTCAGCACGTTGATCAAACCTATGATTGAGAACGTCTCGGCCAAAACTGCGGGAAAGGACTTTGGGTTGTGTTCGAACCCTGAATTCCTGCGAGAAGGCAACGCGATCCATGACGCAGAGTTCCCGGACCGAATAGTAATCGGCAGCGACGACAAAGGAGCGATCATGAGGCTTGAGAACTTCTACAAAGAGTTCCATACCGAGTCCATGCCACCCGTTGTTCGAACAACGCATGAGAATTCGGAGCTGATCAAGTACGCCAACAACGCATTCCTGGCAATGAAGGTCAGTTTCATCAACACTATCGCGAACATCGCGGAACGCACTCCCAACGCTGACATCCAGACCATCGCCCACGGAATCGGACTCGACGAACGAATAGGCTCAAAATTCCTAAACGCGGGCCTCGGATGGGGAGGCTCATGTTTCCCGAAAGACTTGAAGGCGCTCGTGAGGTTCAGCAAGACCCTGAACTACGACCCCGAGCTAGTCGAGTCCATCATCAGAACCAACGACAGACAGAGGATACGAGCAGTTCGGTTAGCGAAGGAAGCTTTGGGTTCGCTGAGCGGGAAGAGAATCGCAATCCTCGGGTTGGCGTTCAAGCCCTATACAGATGACATGCGTGAGGCCGTCTCTGTATCATTAGTCCGAGAACTTCTGACGGAAGGCGCAAGAGTCATTGCCTATGACCCAGCTGCGCTCGAAAACGCTCGACGGATCTTTCGAGACAACATCTCCTACGCCAAAGACCAGTTCGAATGTATCGAAGGTGCTGACTGCTCCATCATCGTAACCGAGTGGGACGAGTTCAAGGGAATCACTCCAAACGACTTCCTTCAGAGAATGCGAAGTCCTGTGGTGATCGATGGCAGGCGAATCTATGACGCAGACGAATTCTCCAGGGCGAGAATCCGATTCTCAGCAATAGGGCTAGGTCCAAGGACGCGCACGCAATCATGCAATTCGAATTGACGGGTTGGTCATTCAGGCTGCAAGCTAACCCTCGACTAGTCACACGCCAAGAAGAGCCAACCGTTCGTGCTCGGCCCTAATATGTGTCTACAACGACCGTGACGCGGTAGAGTATGCAATTCCTCGTATGCACGCACGATGGTACTTGTGTCAAGATACACGTTTCTTGCGCTCATCTCTCATCCGTCTGATCGCTCTCGCCGTCGACACCCTGACTTTCGGCCTATGACTAACGATTTCCTGAGATGAGGGATACGAGTCCAGAACAATTCCAGCGCTTGACGCAAAGGCTTCGAGAACCGCTATAGGGGCGAAGCTACGTAGAGCTTCCTCAACGCCCGCGCTCATCTTTCTCGTCGTCCCGTAAACCTGTTCCACGAACTTTCTGAACTCGCTCCAAACCTTCTCGTCCAAGACAGGTGTCGTCTTAACAGTCGCCAAGACCGCCCGCCATCTAGAGGGTATGCCGTACAACCTTGTTATCGTTTCCTGGCTGTGTATGAGATAGCGGGTCGGGGCCGAGCGACATGACTCGTTGATCTTGTTCAGCAAGGATGCCCTTGCTCAGGCGAACCCATACACTATGAAACAATCAAAAAGGTCAAACTGTGGCTGAGAGGGGATCTGCAGCTCACAGACAAGGAGTACTAGAGATTGAACCGTCTAGTTGAAAAGGGCGGTTCAGAACCGGGAGGACAAGCGAGCTTGCGATGATCCCCCGACATGAAGAGTACATGGCGAGGACTGTCACAAACCCAAGCCATCATTGTTCAGGCAGTCATAGGATCCAGGTTCATGTTCACGTCCAGAATGGCGTCGTTCACTGTTAGGTACCTTCTAGGCAGAGCGGATAGAATACCCATATCGAATATCCCCTAGTATCCTATGCCTCCAAATCCCCCCGTGCGTAATGCCCAATATCCACAATATCCAATATCCTCCTCTGAACATCTGAACGCTCATCGTGAACATCTGAACAGGGTTCATGAGCGTCTGAACGCGGTTCATGAGCATGTGAACAAGGGGAGGGATGATCTACAGTTGAGACTAATTCCAGACGAAGCCAAACGTCAGATCCTAAGACTTTGGATGGATGGAATGACCTTAAGGCAGATCTCGCTCGAGAAGAAGGTGAGCACAGGCGAAATATCCAACATCATCAACGCGTACAGGCAGGGAAACCCAGATCTCGACGAACTGCGAAAGCTACACTTGGCCCTAGGCGAGGCGAAGACTACGCTACCCGACGCGCTCAGAGGCGCCGAATTCCTGAGAACCCTCGATAAGTTGGAATTTGACAGCGAGCACCTCTCAGAATGCCTCAACTTCATCAGAAAGGCAGGCGAGAGGGCACCTGAACTTGCCTCGGCAGGTGGCAGACTAATCGAACTCGAGAAGAAATCCGGCAAGTCTTATGATCGGTTTCTCTTAGAATTCAACGAGCAATTGAAAGCTCATGCCGACCTATCGGAGAAGGTCAAGAACCTCGAGGGCAGAGATCTCGAACTCCGCCACTCAATCCCTAACCTGCAGAAGCTTAAGACGCTACAGGAAACGATTGACAAGAACAAGATAACGCCAGACACATTGGAAACCCTCATCCGCGACGGCTTACAATTGCAGGCACTCGGTTTTACAACACAGCAGGCAGGAATCCTGGCAGGAGAACTGGCGAAGAGGGGACTAGATCCCGCCAGCGCATCTGCCCAGGTAGCTCGCTTGCTCCGGGAATACTCGGACCTGGAAGGGGCGAAGGACAAAGCCGAAGTCACTGAGCGCCTTCTGAGGGCGCTGATTGAGGAGGTCACCCGTTGAAGCCAGACGATTATGAAGCCAGATCAGAAGCTGCTAAGGAAGAGGCGGAGACCCTAGCATCCACCATATCCACGGCCTCTGTCGACGAGAGAAGTAGCCATACGCTCAAGCTGGCCATGAGACGTAGAATGGTCGAGGAGATATCCAAGATCGAGCGAGATCTTGAGACGAAGGCTCGCAAAGAAGAAGAGTGGACCATCAGCTTCCCGACCATACATAGAGGGGAAGAA
>Ga0187886_1000961_pt1 | contig 29304 bp, 28 predicted proteins | sample June2016WEW_20_1_FD_133001 | JGI IMG/M metagenome (GOLD analysis project Ga0187886, IMG submission 133001) | Peatland microbial communities from SPRUCE experiment site at the Marcell Experimental Forest, Minnesota, USA - June2016WEW_20_150 | ecosystem: Environmental > Terrestrial > Soil >...
AGATAACTCAGTCAATTCAAATACTTCTCCATTGGTCCGGAAAATCCTTGCGCCCGGTAGACGAGCATCGCCTTGGCAAGGCGGAGGTCTCCGGTTCCAGGCCGGGTAAATACTCCCTGGAGGTTGCGGAATCAGCTGGATTGGCTTACAATGAGGTTGTCCGCACAACCCTCAGAACGTGTTGTAAAAAGGATTAATATTATTAGATGCACAAATAGGCGGTGGATCATGCACGAATATTCCATGGTCGACGGTATTGTCAGGCAGTTGCGGGCCAGCGCGGCCGAGAACAATATCAAGCAGATCAGCCGGGTAGCGCTGGTGGTCGGCAAGCTGACCATGGCCGTCCCCGATGCCCTGCAATTCTCCTTTGAAGCTTTCCGGAAGGAGGAGCCGCTGCTTAAAGAGGACGCAGTGCTGGAGATCCGGGAGGAGCCGGTGATGGGCGAGTGCAAGGACTGTCAGCACCGCTTCGAGATCAAGGATTACGAATTTATCTGCCCGTCCTGCTCCGGCGTCAACATCAAATTGGTGAGTGGGCGGGAACTCTACATTGAATATTACGAAGGAGAATAGGCGATGGTTAAGGTAAGGCTGGCGACACCGATACTGCAGGAGAACGACGAGGCCGCCCGGGAGAACCGGGAGCTGTTCCGGGAGCGCGGGATCTTCGTGCTAAACCTGATGAGCTCCCCCGGCTCCGGCAAGACTACCACCCTGGAGCGCACCATCGAGCAACTGCCGGAGGGCTTGAGGCTGGCGGTGATCGAGGGAGACATCTATACTACCAGGGATGCGGAGCGGATCGAGGCCCGGGGTGTGCCGGTGGTGCAGATCAACACCGCCGGGGCCTGCCATCTGGATGCCCGCATGATCAAGCCGACTCTGGGGGACTTTGACTTGGATGCCGTCGATCTCTTGATCATCGAGAACGTGGGCAACCTGGTTTGCCCGGCGGAGTTCGATCTGGGCGAGGATGCCCGGGCGGTGGTATTGAGTGTCACCGAGGGGAACGACAAGCCGATGAAATACCCGCTGATCTTTCGTCTGGCCAGGGTCGCCCTGATTAACAAGATCGACCTGCTGCCCTATACGGACTGCGATATGGAGGAACTGGGGCGGGATATGGCCCTGATCAACCCGGAACTTACGGTGTTTCCAGTATCCGCCCGCACCGGCCAGGGCTTCACCTTATGGATGGATTGGCTGGCGGAGCAAGTGCGGCATAAGCAGGCAGCCAGTCGGCAGTAGTATATATCTATGGCGATGGTGAGTTGACGCGGGGCGGCGGACTTTTAAAAGTCCGCCGTTATATTGTTTGCCGCGAACGCTGCCGCCAGCGGCTGAATGTGGCAGGTGTCGTTGATGCGGCGGATGACACAGCCATACCGGTTATCCTCATCGATCACGTTGATGCCGCAGGTATCCTGCCGCAGGCGCCAGAAGCGCGAGTTGTCCAGGCCGAGCAGGGCGCACAGCAACACCTTGTTGACCACCCGGTGGCTTACTGCCACAACGTTCTGGGCGTGATGGCGCTTGGCGAGCAAACGGTAGAACTCCAGCACCCGGCTCCTGATGTCGGCCAGGCTTTCTCCTCCCTGAAAGTGCACCAGTTGCGGATTGTTCACCCACTGCTGGTAGAGTTCTGGCTGCTCTCTCTGGACCTGTTCATGGCTCAGACCCTGCCAGGACCCGTAGTCCAGGTCCGTCAGGCCGGGCTCGATGACCACCGGGAGCCCATGCGGTTCGGCGATCAGCCGGGCGGTCTCAGCGGCGCGCTGGAGAGGGCTGGTATAGATTGCGGAGAGATCCAGGGCCCGCAGGGCCGCGGCGGTGAGGCGGGCCTGTTCCAGCCCGTGTTCGTTCAGTTTCACGTCGATCTGGCCCCTGAAAATCTCATCCTTGTTCCAGCATGTTTCTCCGTGTCTCACCAGAAACAGGCGCACGGCTGCTCCTCCCTCAGATCAAGATAACCCTAAACAGATGTTAGCAGTTTCCTGCGTTCTGTCAATCTTCCATGGCCCCGGTGCTTGGACTGGCGACGGGTGGCGGTGATCCGCAGGTCTCAAACAGGTGGACTAAATTGCCAGGCGTCACATAATTTTAACGTTAAATGAACAGCGGCCACAAGGTAAATTTGGTTTGGCAGCGAAAACTAAAATAAACATCACAGGGTTTACGCATGACGCTCGTTGAAGGGATGGATCATGGCCAGGATTGCGATTGTTACCGACAGCACTGCCTATCTGCCGCGCCGCTTCAAAGACCAGTACCAGGTCGAGGTTGTCTCACTGGTCGTGAATTTTGAAGGGGTCAGCTTTCCGGAAGAGGAGATCTACGGCAATTATGACCACTTTTATGCAAGGCTTAGCAAGGCGTCCAGTCTTCCCACTACCTCGCAACCATCCATCGGAGACTTCCTCCAGGTTTACGAGCGCATTGGCGCCAGCGCTGACAGCATCATCTCGATCCATATCACCGAGGGGATCAGCGGCACTGTCAAGGCCGCCCTGGCGGCCGCCCAGATGCTGCCAGGGCTGGACATTACGGTAGTCGATTCCCGTAAGACGTCGATCGGGCTCTATATGGTGGTCGAGGCCGCAGCCCGGGCAATTGCCGCCGGACTTGGCCGGGATGAGGTTTTATCCATCGTCAATTATGTTGTAGAGCATTCGCTGGTGCTCTTCACCCTCGACACCCTGGAGTACCTGCGCCGGGGCGGCCGGATCGGCGATGCCGCGGCCCTGCTGGGCAACCTGCTGCAGATTAAGCCGATCCTGTTCTTCAATCCCCTGAAGAACAACATTATCGACCTCTACGATAAGGTGCGCACCAGGGAGAGGGCCCTGCGGCGGATGCTGGAGGAGATGCAGAAGATGGGGGCCGATATCAAAGTCTATGTCGCTCATGTGAGCGACGAGGCCACGGGGCAGGACTTGGTGGCCCGGGTGCGGGCTATTTACCCCCATCTGACACCGGAACTCTGCCCTCAGGGGCCGGTGATCGGCACTCACGGCGGAGCGGGAACCGTGGGCATCGGCTTCTATCCCCTTACTCCACAGATAGCTAAACTGTTTGCTGTATAACGATCGATCAGAATATTGTACATAATTTTATTATGAGTGAGCGAATTACGGTTTTTGTCGAAATAACCATGCAGGGTTTTTAACCTATCCCGCTTATAAAATAATAAATACACTGCCCGAAAGGATTAAGCATGTCCAGCATTGGAATTGTAACTGACAGCACCGCCTACCTGCCCTCTAGCTTCAAGGAGCAATTTGAAATCGAAGTCGTGTCTCTGACGATCAATTTCGAGGACGGAAGCTTTCCCGAAGCGGAGCTTGGCAATGACTTCGTTCAATTTTACGAAAAGATACAGCGCTCATCATTCTTACCCACCACTTCCATGCCCTCGGTCGGAGATTTTATTGAGGTTTACGAGAAGATAGCCAAGCGCGTCGACAAGATCATCTCGATTCATATCGCAGAAAGCCTTAGCAGCACTGTCAAAGCCGCGCGTGTTGCTGCCCAGATGCTGCCGGGACTGGATATCCAGGTCATCGACTCCAAGACTACGGCAATTGGCTTATATATGATTATTGAGGCGGCTGTGCGGGCGATCGCCTCCGGCATGGGCAAGGATGTGCTGCAAATAATCCAACACATTATCGACGGTATGTCTTTTTTCGTCATGCCGGAGACCTTGGAGTACATGCACCGGGGCGGCCGGGTCAGTGCGGTTGGGGCAATGCTGGGCAACCTGTTGCAGATCAAACCGATCCTGTATTTCAACAAGGCCAGGAATAACGTGGTGGAAGTATTGGAGAAGGTGCGCACCCAAGAGAAGGGGTTGCAACGTATTCTTGAAGAGATGAAGAAACAGGGGCCTAATATCAGGGTTTATGCTGGCCACGTGGGTGCAGAAGCGCAAGGACGGGCACTGGTTGAGCGCATTCAGTCAATCTTTCCCGGACTGACGCCCGAGTTGCTTCAGGTGGGCCCGGTTGTCGGGGCTCACTCGGGCCCCGGGACGCTGGGGCTCGTCTTTTATCCCCTGACCCCTAGCCTAAAGAAGTTGTTCGCGCTTTAGCCGCTCCACAGCAGGATCGCTGAATCATGATAGAGACGATGCATTACGGCCTATCGGGGATGTTTGCCCGGTACCATTATCGCTGGCAGTAGCGTATGATTGCAATCTTAGCGCTGCAGGCACCCTTGACAGCGACCTGGTTTTCGGGCATAATGAACTTTGGCGATGCGGGGTGGAGCAGTGGTCAGCTCGTCGGGCTCATAACCCGAAGGTCGTTGGTTCGAATCCAGCCCCCGCTACCAATTTAAAAGAGGCGGCGTAGCTCAGTTGGTCAGAGCATGCGGTTCATACCCGCAGTGTCGCTGGTTCGAGTCCAGCCGCCGCTACCAATGGAAATAAATGGCCCGTTGGTCAAGCGGTCTAAGACATCGGCCTTTCACGCCGGTAACAAGGGTTCGAATCCCTTACGGGTCACCATATATACCCCGCCTTGATGGCGGGTTTTGGCTTATCTAGGGCCAATATGTCGGAGAGTCGGCCACCCCAACCGCAGGTTGCCCCATAATTCCCGGATCGCTTACCGTATAATGAATTAGGTAATGATCTGGAAAATTTCGGGAAGGGCGGGGTCACAAGGATGGGCGCTGAATACGCCTGGCTGCGCCAGGGCATCTCCGGCAGGTGGCCCCAAGTCAAGGGCATTGCCCTGTGCCTGCTTTATGCGGTGCTGGGTATCGCCGCCGGCCGCTCGCAGATCGGCGGTCTCACTCCCTTTGCATTGCCCCTGGCAGTGGCCGCCGCCTTTCTGGCAGCGCCTCTCGGTTGGGCAGTGGTTGTTGGAGTGGTGGTGGGAGTCTTCGCTCACGCTGGGACTGGCCAGTTTTTTCTGCCGGTGGGGGACGCCCTGGCTGTAACCGCAGCCTTTCTGCTGACCAGGACCTTTCGTGACCGCGCCCGCCGGGTGCCCGCGGGCACCCGGCCAAGCGGGCGCGGCGAGGCGCTCGGCGGGCCGCTCCTATCCGGGGCTTTAACCGCTGGCGGCATCAACATTCTGGTCAAAAGTATCTTCCTGTTGTCGTTGAACCGGAATCCAGGGGTTCTCCCGTATTTGGTCAGCGAGTCTGCACTGGCCAGCCTGTTCACCCCGGTTGCCATCTACGGTTTTACCGATGTGGCAGGGATCGGGGAACGGCAGAGGGAACTGTGGGGGCTGTTGGCTCTGGTGTTGGTGATGTGCGGCCTGGGGGATTTGCACATCGGTCCGGCCACCCTGCAGGATCTCCTGGCCCGATCTGTTCTGATCACCGTCGCCTATGGCTGGGGAGCTGGCTGGGGGGCGGGGGCCGGCGTGATCCTGGGACTCCTGGGGGGCAACTGGCAAATGATGCTGCCCAGGACCGGCTTTTACGCCGGCACCGGTTTCTTCGCCGGAGCCCTCAAAGGTTTTGGCCGTACCGGTGTAATAGTGGGATTTTTCCTGGCCAGCTTGCTGTTTTCCATATTCTACAACGATCCCGGTGAACTGTCGGGGCATCTGCTGGCCAGCCTGCTGACAGTAGGAGTCTTCTTTCTGGCATCACCTTTCATCAATCGGGTACTCGGGCGGGAGAGGCCGGAAACCCTGTTGGATCTGCCTCTGGAGGTAGAGGTCGGCTTTTCGCAGCGCTCCAAATCCACGGAGCCATTCTGCGGAGATAGCTTTGCCGTAACGCACCATTCTCCAGGGCACCTGTTGCTGACCGTCAGTGACGGGATGGGGGCCGGGGTCAATGCCATGCGCGAAAGCAGGATTGTGGTAACATTGCTTGAACAGTTAATAAGTAACGGGATTACCCCAGAGGCAGCGGCAGGGATTGTTAACACTGCCCTGTACCTGCGGGGTGGCGAGGAAAGCGCTGCCACTATTGACCTGGCGGCAGTCGACCTGGATGGCCGATACGTGGATTTTTTGAAAGCGGGGGCGCCGCCCAGCTTTTTGAAAAGGGACCACAGTGTCGAGATGATCCGGTCCAGTTGTTGGCCGGCCGGTATTCTTGACAAGGTAGAGGCAGAGGTGTACCGTCGCCAGGTGCTGCCCGGGGATATGTTGATTATGGCTACCGACGGGGTTACGGAGGTTGACCGGTCAGCAGCCCTGCCCGACAATTGGCTGTATGAATTCCTGCAAGAGCTACCTCTGGAGGATGCTCAGGCGGTGGCTGACCTGGTTCTGAAGCACGCTCTGAGAGCTGTCGGGCTGAAGAACAGGGATGATATGACGGTGCTGGTGGCACGCTTCGGCACCGCGCCGGAACTGGGGTGAGTTAGCACGCGCGGCGATCAGGCGCACGTAGACCTGCGGTCCAAGGTAAGAGAGTTCAGTGACCGGCACGGGTTATTTGGCTACGGGATGGTAGTTGTGGTCGGGGTTTCTGGTGGGGCTGACTCGATCGGGCTACTACTGATTTTGCGCGAGCTTGCCCGGGAGTACGATCTGCACTTACATGTGGTGCATCTCAATCACATGCTGCGGCCTGATGCGGCAGCTGATGCTGCCTTTGTGCAACAACTCGCCCATCAGTGGGGCTTGCCGGTAACTATCGGTTATGCCCGGGTGCGCCATATTGCCGAGCGGTTCCGGATCGGGATCGAGGAAGCGGGGCGGTTGGCTCGGTATCGGTTGTTTGAGCGGGTGGCGGACCGGATCGGCGCCCAGCGGATTGCTGTCGGTCATCAGGCGAATGACCAGGTGGAGACGGTGCTGTTCAACATCATGCGAGGTACCGGGCCCGGTGGTTTGGCCGGTATTCCGCCGCGGCGCGGCGGAATCGTGCGGCCGTTGCTCTGCGCCTCCAGAGAAGAGATCGCCGCCTATTGCCGGACTGCCGGCCTGGACTGGCGGAGCGACGCCTCCAATCTCGACCCGGAATTTCTGCGCAACCGGATCCGGCACAGTTTACTACCTGTACTGCGCAGGGATTTCAACCCTCATATCGACCAGGCGATCCTGCGCCTGGCGGAAATTGTGGGAGAGGAGAACCGCTTTTTTGAAGGCCACACCCGATCACTGCTGCAGCGGTTGCTGGAGGAGGGCGAGGTTCTAGCTAAAGCTATGCCTGCAGCCAAATTCAACCCGGTCTCTGAAGCTGACGCAGTGGCGCCTGGATATGTACAGGCAGGAACATCCGGATCGAGATTGACTCCCAAAGCGATGCGGCTGCCTTTAAATCGCTTTGTGCATCTGCCTCTGGCCATCCAGCGGCGCCTGTTACGAGCAGTGATCCGGAAGGCAGGGGGCAGTCTGCGCCATCTTGGATATCAGAACATAAAAGACTGCCTGGATTTCCTGAGCCGGGGAGACTCGACAGGCACCGTTCAATTACCCCATGGTGTATGGGTCAACAAGTGTTTTGGCTACTTGACCGTGGCTGTCTCTCCAGCGGTTGGGGCTGGTAAAGGAAGCGGCCAGCCAGAGGCTGCTGCCAGGCGAAATGTTCCGATCCTGCTGCAGGTGCCCGGTGAGACTGGTCTGCCTGAACTGGGGATGTCTATCAAGGCCCGGCTGGTCAATATCACTCCCGGCACTGCCGGCGATGCCCGATGCCTGGTGCCGGAACAGCGTGGCGCAGCGCGGCTCTGGGATGCTGATGCTGCCAACACGGCCTGGTTCGATTACGACTGTCTGGAACTGCCCCTGGCTGTCAGGTGTCGCCAGGTGGGTGACTGCCTCCGGCCTTTTGGGATGCAGGGCACCAAAAAGCTCAAGAAGCTTTTTGGTGAGTTCCGGCTTCCCAGCAGCGGCCGTGACTCGGTTCCTCTGGTAATTGACCGGAGTCAGATCATCTGGGTAGTTGGCTTGAGAAGATCTCAGGCTGCTCCAGTGACCAGGCAGACCCGCCGGGTGCTGGCCCTGGAGGCTGAGAAGTTATAAGCACTTGCCATCAATCATACCCCCTGTGAAAAAAATTGAATCCCTTTGTAGAATCATGTTAAAATAGTACGTATGTGTATGGAACTCAGGTTAGGAGGGTTAGCGTGGGTCGCCTCCTTAAGAATTTAATGATCTACCTGGTGATCGTTGTCTTTGCCGTGCTGGCTATCAAACTGTTCGCCAGTTCACCTTCGGACACCAAAACGTTGACATATAACCAGTTCATCACTGGCCTGGCGGATGGCACGATCAAAACGATCTCCCTGAAGTCGGAAGACAGCGATTATCACGTCGATGGCACCACCGCCGACGGACAGAAATTTACCGCCAATGTTCCGTCTAACAACCCGGATTTAAATAAGCTAATCGATGATAACGCCAAAAGCGGCAAGACAAATGTCAGTTATGCCACCAACCAGAACACTCCTTGGTGGGTGGGACTGATCTCCACTCTACTGCCCATTCTGCTGATCGTCGGGTTTGTCTTCTTCATGCTGCAGCAGACGCAGGGCGGCGGCAACCGGGTGATGCAGTTCGGCCGCAGCCGGGCGCGCCTCCTGGACCCGGAGAAAAAGAAGGTCACCTTCGCGGATGTGGCCGGGGTGGACGAGGCCAAGGAGGAACTGGAGGAGATCGTCGAATTCTTGAAAGACCCGAAACGCTACAACGATATGGGCGCTCGGATCCCCAAGGGTGTACTGCTCTTTGGCCCCCCAGGCACCGGCAAAACCCTGCTGGCCAGAGCCATCGCCGGCGAGGCCGGGGTGCCCTTCTTCAGCATCAGCGGTTCCGACTTTGTGGAGATGTTCGTGGGGGTGGGTGCTGCCCGGGTACGAGACCTGTTTGAACAGGCCAAGAAGAACTCTCCCTGCATCATTTTCGTGGATGAGATCGACGCTGTCGGGCGGCACCGGGGCGCTGGCCTCGGAGGTGGCCACGATGAGCGGGAGCAGACCCTTAACCAGTTGCTGGTAGAGATGGACGGTTTCAGCGCCAACGAGGGGATCATCATGATCGCTGCTACCAACCGCCCGGACATCCTCGACCCGGCCCTGCTCAGGCCAGGACGGTTTGACCGCCAGATCGTGGTTGACCTGCCGGATCTGGTCGGCCGGAAGGAGATTCTGAAAGTACACGCCCGAGGTAAGCCTCTGGATGATGAAGTTGACTTTGGCGTGCTGGCTCGACGGACGCCTGGGTTCACCGGAGCTGACCTGGCCAATATGATCAACGAAGGGGCGCTGTTGACGGCGCGCCGCAACAAGATGAAGATTGGCATGAAGGAACTGGAAGACTCGATCGAGCGGGTGATTGCCGGACCTGAAAAGAAGTCCCGGGTGATCAGTGATGAAGAGAAAAAGCTGATCGCCTATCACGAGGCGGGGCACGCCGTAGTTGGAGGACTGTTGCCCCATGCCGACCCGGTGCATAAGATCAGCATCATACCCCGCGGTCGCATGGGCGGTTACACCCTGTCCCTGCCTATCGAGGACCGGCGCATCCAGACCAAGTCCTACCTGCTCGACCGGGTCACCACCGCCTTGGGTGGACGGGTATCCGAGTGTCTGGTACTGGAGGATATCAGCACTGGAGCGCAGAACGACTTGGAGCGGGCTACCGATCTGGTGCGTAAGATGATCACCGAATACGGAATGTCTGAGGAGTTGGGCCCGATTACCTTCGGACATCCTGAAGAGCAGGTGTTCATGGGGCGGGACCTGGGAAGGGCTCGCAACTACAGCGAGGCGACGGCCTACTCCATCGACAAGGAGGCGCACCAGATCATCGAAAACTGCTACCAGAAAGCCAAGAAGCTGCTTGAGGAGAATATCAGCAAGCTGCACCGGATCGCCAATACCCTGCTGGAGAAAGAGACCATCGAGCGCACCGAGTTTGAGGCCTTGATGCATGAGGCCTAGATAATAGATGTAAAGCATTAATCCATTACGGGTTAATGCTTTTTTATTTGGTTAGTCCTAAAGACTGTAAGAGTTGAGTATTACCTATGAGGGGGAGTCGTTATGCCACAGATGGAACGCACTTTGGTATTGGTCAAGCCGGATGGGGTGCAGCGCCAATTAGCGGGCCGGGTCATCAGCATATTTGAGCGCCGCGGCCTGAAGATCGTCGGCCTGAAGCTGATCCGGATCACGCCGGACCTGGCCGGGCGGCACTACACCGAACACCGGGACAAACCCTTTTTCCAGGGGCTGGTAGAGTTTATCACCTCGGGTCCGGTGGTGGCTATGGTCGTCGAAGGAAAAAACTGCATCGCTGTGGCCAGAGAGATGATGGGGGCGACAGATCCACTGAAAGCGGCTCCAGCCACTATTCGCGGCCAGTATGGGATCGACATCGGGCGCAATGTGGTACACGGCTCCGACTCACTGGAGAGCGCCAAAAGGGAGATCGCCCTGTTCTTCAAGCAGGAGGAACTGCTTGATTACCCCCTGGATATCCAGAAATGGGTCTACGAGTGACCAGATTTGATAATTTCAAGCGGTAGATGGCAGGAATTACATGATCTGCAGCGAAGACCAGATTAATTAGTGGTCATGACCGGTGATTCTTCGGGCGCCAGTTGATATTTTTAAAAGCAGGCCGATATTCCATCCCTGACGGTAGGATGCACAGCTGCTTTTTTATGCTCTTTTTCAGCAAAATCTGCCAGTTTATTAACCTATCGCCTATCCAAACCGGAAAAAAATAATCGATCTAATAAGTAGGAAAATTAGAAAAGGTAGCGAATATTACATTAGTTAAGGGTGATAAGAACCAACTGCTGATGGTAGTTGAAATGATTGTTTTGGCTGAAACCCAGCAAATCCTTTGTTAAGTTTGCGTTTTTTGGTTACCCTAAAACCGGAGTCTTTATGAGGTAATTGGGTTGTAACCATTGGATAAGTTTGGTAAGGGGGGGTATGCAGGAGTTCAGAGGCGCAAAACGTGTTTCGTTCTGTTGTGGCAAACGTGCGTAAGCGGTTTCAGAGGTGTAGAGAATCCGTAAAATATTGAAGGGAGATGTTTAAATGCCTTACGACGCAACAACAATGGCCGACTGGCAGATCGCCCAGGAAGCCGAAAAAACTATGCCGACCCCGGAGCAGTGGATTGACAAATTGGGGCTGAAGAAAGACGAATTGATCCCCTTCGGCCGGACGCCGAAACTGGACTTCCTCAAGATTATCAGCCGCCTCGGCAACAAGCCGGACGGCAAGTTCATCGAAGTTACCGCCATCACCCCGACTCCGCTGGGTGAGGGAAAATCCACCACCTCGATCGGTATCATTGAAGGCCTCGGCAAGAGGGGCATGAACGTGGGCGGCGCCCTGCGCCAGCCCTCCGGCGGTCCGACCATGAACGTCAAGGGTACTGCTGCCGGCGGCGGCAACGCCCTCCTGATCCCGATGACCGAGTTCTCCCTCGGCCTTACCGGTGACATTAATGACATTATGAACGCCCACAACCTGGCGATGGTCGCTATGAACTCCAGGATGCAGCATGAGGCGAACTACACCGACGAGGAACTAGCCAAGAGAGGCCTGAAAAGGCTCGACATCGACCCCAAGAACATCGAAATGGGTTGGGTGCTCGACTTTGCCGCCCAGGGCCTGCGTAACATCATCATGGGCCTCGGCGGCAAGAAGGACGGCTTCATGATGGCTTCCAAGTTCGGCATCGCCGTCGGTTCCGAGTGTATGGCTATCCTGGCCGTGTCCCGTGACCTGGCTGACCTGAAAGAACGCCTGAATAACATCGTGGTGGGCTATGACAGGACCGGCAAACCGGTCACCACCAGAGACCTGGACGTAGGAAATGCCATGGCCGCCTGGATGCGCAACACCATTAACCCGACCCTGTGCGCCACTGTGGAGGGTCAGCCCTGTATGGTGCATGCTGGTCCCTTCGCTAACATCGCCATCGGCCAGTCCTCCATTATCGCCGACCGCGTCGGCCTGAAGCTGTTTGATTACCACTGCACCGAATCCGGATTCGCTGCCGACATCGGCTTCGAGAAGTTCTGGAACGTGAAGGCCCGCCTGAGCGGCCTGACCCCGAACGTATCCATCATCGTGGCCTCCATCCGCGCCCTCAAGATGCACGGCGGCGGCCCCACCGTGGCGCCCGGTCGTCCGCTCGCCGATGAGTACAAGACGGAGAACCTGGAACTCGTCGAAAAGGGTTGCGCCAACCTGCTGCACTTGGTCGGCGTGATCAAGATGTCCGGCATCAAGCCAGTCGTCTGCATCAACAGCTTCTACAGCGACACCAAGGCGGAACATGCGCTCGTCAAGCGGATCGTCGAGGCCGCCGGCGCCCGTTGCGCCGTGTCCGAGCACTGGCTCAAGGGCGGCGATGGTGCCCTGGAACTGGCCGACGCCGTCATCGACGCCTGCAAGGAAGAGGTTACCATCAAGTATTTGTACCCGCTGGAGATGCCGCTGCGGCAGCGTGTTGACCTGATCGCCACGAAGGTCTACGGCGCTGAAGGAGTACAGTGGACTGCGGAAGCAGAAGCCAAGGCGAAGCGCTTCGAGGCTGACCCGCACTACGCCGACTTCTCCACCATGATGGTGAAGACCCATCTGTCCCTGACCGACGACCCGACGATCAAGGGCTTGCCCAAGGGCTGGTTCCTGAAGATCCACAACGTGTTGGTATACGGCGGAGCCAAGTTCCTCTGCCCGATGGCGGGCACCATCTCCATGATGCCCGGCACCGCCTCCGACCCGGCCTACCGCAGGGTCGACGTCGACGTCAATACTGGCAAGGTGTCCGGACTCTTCTAAAGACAGGCCCGGGCTATACACGCAGGTTATGCAGCCAGGGAGGCTCCGGCCTTCCTGGTTTTTTTGCGCCACGGCGGCGGCAACTAATGGTTGAAGTTTATTGCGGCAGCGATGAGCTAGTGGTTATAATAGTGATGTAGTCAGTAATATGATGGTCTTGAAGCTTTGTCTGATTCTTAAAGCCTGAGCACAAGGAGAGGAATATGGAAAGAATAGATGCAATTGTCCGGGATCCCCTGTTTCAGGATAGTCTGTCCAGGATCAAAAAGCTCGAGCAGGACCGGGAGTTCTGTAAGCACACCTTGCAACACTTTGTAGATGTGGCCCGGATCACCTATATCTTGATGCTGGAATCCGGGCAGATCCAGCAGTTCATTGAAGAGGCCAGTCTAAGCGGTCCTGAAACCGCCAAGGAGGTCATCTACGCCGCTGGCATCCTGCATGATGTGGGCCGGTGGCGGGAGTATGAAAGCGGTGTGGACCATGCTTCGATCGGAGCGTCCATGGCCGGGGAGATCCTGGAGCGGAACGGTTTCACGCTTGAGGAGAGCAGGGTGATCACTAAGGCTATCTATGAACACCGGGAGCAGAGCATCCAGATGTCCCGGCTGGGTGAGATGCTGTTTCGGGCGGACAACCTCTCCCGGTCCTGCCATGAATGCAGCGCTCAGGAGCGGTGCTACAAGTTCTCCCAGATGGAAACCGGTAATCTGGTGCTGATCTATTAAGGTTTAAATCAGACGGACAGCGCTACAGTGTTATCCGTATTTATTGCATCACTATTCCTCGCGAATCTCTGTTTATGTTCGTCAATTACCTTCATCATACCACCCTTTGCCACGGAAAGGCGGGACCTAGATGGATAGCTACGACCTTCACAATCTGAGGGTGGTCGAAATCTCCAACCGGGCCGAGGCACGCCAGGCCCTCATAGAGATCGGTGCCGACGCCGCCGGCATTGCCTGGATGACGCCCAAGGCGGTGCACCGCTTACTGCGGGTAGAACATCTGTCCACCCGGGCAGCGATCATTCTCAAGCAGGAGATGCTGTCCAAGGGGGGCGAGGCGGCGATCAGCCGGGAGGCCGGAGATTTTTCGGTGGACGTGACCGACGTGCTACTGATGGGAACCTTGAGGCAGTACGACCAGCTCTGCTACAAGCTGAAGCTGCAGCCCTTTGGCCTGGCTTCCCTGGCCCGGTCCATCAAGACGGTGTTCCATAACCTGGAGCAGCAGGAGAGCCGCCAGTTGCGTTGCCGCGATCTGTCGCTGACCCTTGGCGAGCGCACCCTGATCATGGGCATCCTCAACGTCACACCGGACTCCTTCTCCGACGGCGGCAGGTTCAACAGCCTGGAGGTAGCCATTGCTCACGCCAAGGAGATGGTAGATGAAGGGGCGGATATCATCGACATCGGGGGCGAATCGACCCGTCCGCAGACCTGGGACGAGAAGCCGCTGTCTGCGGAAGAGGAGATCGACCGGATACTGCCGGTATTGGAGAAACTGCTCCAGGAGATCGATGCCCCTATCTCCATCGATACTTACAAGGCGGAGACCGCTCGGGCCGCTCTGCAGGCCGGAGCCCACATTATCAACGACATCTGGGGTTTTTTAAGAGAACCGGAACTGGCCAAGGTGTCTGCAGGCTACGATGTACCGGTAATCCTGATGCACAACCAGGAAGGGACTGAGTACAAGCAGAGCCTGATCGGAGGGGTGATCGCTTCCCTGAGGCAAAGCGTCAAGATCGCCGAGGATGCTGGTGTGCGCCCGGAGCAGATTATCGTCGACCCGGGTATCGGCTTCGGCAAGACCACCCAGCAGAACCTGGAAGTGCTCCACCACATGGGTGAACTGCGATCCCTGGGCAAGCCGATCCTGCTGGGCACATCGCGTAAATCAGTGGTCGGCAACACTTTAAACCTGCCCGTGGACCAGCGGCTAGAGGGAACTGCTGCTACCGTTGCCTGGGGGATCGCCAAGGGTGCTGACATCGTCCGGGTTCACGACGTCAAGGAGATGAGCCGGGTCGCCCGCATGGTTGATGCCATAATCAGGAGTTGAGGAGGAGTTTGGGATGGAACGCAGTCACGACAAGATCATCATGAACGGCATGGAGTTTTACGGTTACCACGGGGTGCTCCCCGGCGAACAGGAGATCGGCCAGCGGTTTCAGTTAGATTTAGAACTGGCCACGCACCTGGAACACCCCGGGCGTCTGGACGACCTGGCGGAGACCATCGACTATGCAGAGCTCTACGGCCTGGTAGAGAAGATCGTGACAGAAGAGCGCTTCAGTTTGATCGAGGCCCTGGCTGAACGGATCGCCCAGGCGGTACTGGGACATTACTCGGTAGAAGAGGTGATGGTGCGGGTGAAGAAGCCGCATGCTCCCCTGGGAGGTATTTTTGATTACGTGGGCGTGGAGATCCGCAGAAGCCCCCAGCGCCATTGAGTGACAAGAGAAACTACAGGCCACGGTAAAATATGGCGGCTTGCTTGTCATTTATCCGGAGCATATCCTGGGAGCAAATTGTTGATGAGCAATTTTGGAAAGCAACCACGCAAACCAAACGAGCAAAAGGAAACAGGCGCGGGCCTATCGCTGATAAGGGCATATATCGGGTTGGGCTCCAACCTGGGCGACCGGGCAGTTTATCTGGCTGCAGCCCGCCAATCCCTGGCCGGTACTCCGGGTATCCTCATCGCTCGGACCTCCTCGCTGTATGAAACAGAGCCGGTAGGCTATACCGATCAGGGCTGGTTCCTCAATCAGGTGGCGGAGATCGCCACCAGCCTCGCCCCCTATGAACTGCTGCAGGTGTTGCAGGGAATCGAGCAGGACCTGGGCCGGCGGCGGCTGATCAGGTGGGGCCCGCGAGTGATTGACTTGGACTTGCTGTTATATGGCGATGCTATGCTCACCGATCCGGACCTGACCGTGCCCCATCCCCGTATCTACGAGCGCAGTTTTGTGCTGGCGCCCCTGTGCGAGATCGCTCCGGATTATGTGCACCCGGATGGCCAGACGACTCGGGAGCACTTACAGGTTTTGGGTATGGGGCAAAAAATCAGGTTGTTCCGGCAGTTCCCTGTATGATAAAATAAACCTGCAATCATTACCCGACTGAAGGTAGTCCGGATGGTACGCTGGTGACCATACCGGGATGTTGCCGGAAGCGGGGGGCGAACAACTTTAACCAACCGCTTGTACCTGAAGAGGACGGAGACGGAAGGGATAATGGACCGGACCAATGCGCCTTCTGACCTTCGTCGGGCGCTTTTTTATTTTAATCGGCGGGGAGGACGGATTGGATGAAGGCTGAAGGGGTAGCGAGACTGGACCGGCCTAAGAGGCTCGGCTTCATCGGAGCTGGCCGTGTGGGTTCGGCCCTGGCGATATTGTTAAAGCAGGCGGGCTACGAGGTGGTGGGAGTGGCCAGCCGCAGGCAGACCTCGGCGGAGATTCTGGCGGATCGCCTGGGTTGTCCTGCTCTGTCCATGCCTGAGGTGGCCCGCCGGGCGGAAGCCCTGTTTCTGACCACCACTGACGACGCCGTGGCTGCGGTAGCTGTTGAACTGGCTGAGGCTGAGGCCTTTCATGAAGGGCAGGTAGTGCTGCACCTGAGCGGCGCTCTCACGTCCGAAGCCCTGGCGCCGGCTGCTGCCCAGGGAGCGATTACCCTGTCCCTGCATCCGATCCAGTCCTTTGCCAGCGTGGAGCAGGCGATTGCCGTGTTGCCCGGGTCCTTTTTCAGCCTGGAGGGTGATCCCCGCGGCTACAGTTTTGTCAGGGAGATTGTCGCTCAGCTCCAGGGAAGGTCATTCCTGCTGGATTCCGAGGCCAAGGTGCTCTACCATGCAGCCTGTGTGGCCGCCTCCAACTATTTCGTGAGCCTGGTGGCCTGCAGTCTGGATCTGCTGGCGGAGGCGGGCATCCCGGCGGAGATGCGGCTGCCCGCCCTGCTGCCGCTGGTCGAGGGGACCCTGAACAACATCCGTTCCCTGGGCATTCCTCAAGCCCTGACTGGTCCCATCGCCCGTGGTGATGGGGGAACATTGATCAAGCACCTGGCCGCCCTGCAGAACCTGCCAGAGCAACTGCCGGTCTATTTGAGCATGGGCTTGAAAACGGTGCAGGTGGCCCAGGCCAAGGGCACGATTACGCCAGAACAGGCCGCCGAACTGCGGTCGCTGTTGCAGAGCCACGAGGGAGCTGGCGCTGAGTGGGTGCGGGACAATCAACTGACGGGAGCGGGAAGGAGATTGCCATGAGCAAGGTGACCGTGGCCGACGGTGTGGAGCGGGAGACCCTGGCCGGCGGTGAGCAGTTGATGATCGTCCGGTTCACGTTTGAGAAAGATGCCGGTGTCCCCTGGCATGCCCACATCCATGAGCAGTCCAGCTATATTGTGGCGGGGAAGCTCAAGCTGTTCGTTGAAGATGAGGAGATCCTGCTAACCCCGGGGATGTCCGCCATTGTCCCCGCCAACGCCAGGCATAGGGCGGTGGCGCTGGCGGGGACGGTTGATGTTAATGCTTTCACTCCGGTGCGGGAAGACTATTTGTAAGAGGAATTGATGGATTCTTGGTAGTGTTTCGAAAAACGGTAGTGATTTCAGAAATTTAAAGAGCGAAGGAGTGAATGGCAATGACGCGGGTGACAACGGTAACCCTGATGGAGATGAAGACCAGGGTCGAAAAGATAACGATGCTGACGGCCTACGACTTTCCTACCGCTAGTTTGCTGGATGAGGCCGGTGTGGATATGCTGCTGGTGGGAGATTCATTGGGCAACGTGGTATTAGGCTACGAGGATACCCTGCCGGTGACCATGGACGAGATGATCCACCATACCAAGGCGGTGGCCCGGGGAACCCGGCGGGCGATGGTGGTGGGGGATATGCCTTTTTTATCCTACCAGACGAGCTTGCCCGAAGCGATCAAGAACGGCGGGCGTTTCCTGAAGGAGGGCGGCGCCCAGGCAGTGAAGCTGGAAGGCGGCAGTGAGCGCACGGGTGTGGTGCGCGCCCTGGTGGAGACGGGCATTCCGGTGATGGGGCACCTTGGCCTCACCCCCCAATCGGTGCACCAACTCGGGGGTTTCCGGGTGCAGGGACGGGATGAGGCGGCAGCCCAGCGCCTGTTGCAGGATGCTCTGGCCCTGGAAGAAGCGGGCGTCTTCGCCCTAGTGCTGGAGGCTATACCAGCGCCGCTGGCGGCACAGGTGACCTCCCGGTTGCAGGTGCCCACTATCGGCATCGGGGCCGGACCGGACTGCGACGGACAGGTTTTGGTGGTACATGACATGCTGGGCCTGTCGATGCGCAAAACGCCGAAGTTTGTCAAGCAGTATGTCCGGTTGGGCGATTGCATCAAGGATGTTGTGCGGGCTTATCAGGAAGAGGTCAAGAACGGAACCTTCCCGGGCCCGGAGCACTGCTATGCGGTCCCCAAGAGCGAGCAGCCCAGCTTGAGCAAAAGCTAATCCTTAACTATAATGCCGGCGGCGGGTTGTGGGCAGCCTCAAACCGGCACATCCGACACAGGAGGCCGTGAATTGATCATGGAAGTTGTCAGCAATGCCGGACAGATGCAGGCGATCGCCATGGGCATGAGGCTTCAGGGCCTGAACATCGGTCTGGCGCCTACTATGGGCTATTTACATCAGGGGCACCTGAGCCTGGTCCGGCGTGCCCGATCGGAGTGCGACCGGGTGGTGATGAGCATCTTTGTGAACCCGCTCCAATTCGGGCCCCGCGAGGACTTTGCAGCCTATCCCCGGGACCCGGAGCGCGACCTGGCCCTGGCCAGGGATGAGGGCGCTGACTATGTGTTTGCCCCCGGCAAAGAGGATATGTATCCCGAGGGGTTCAACACCCAGGTGGTGGTCGAGGGAACGCTGACCGGAAAGATGTGCTCCCTGTCACGGCCTGGGCATTTCCGCGGGGTGACCACGGTGGTCATGAAGCTGTTCCAGATCGTTCAGCCGGACCGGGCCTACTTCGGGCAGAAGGATGCGCAGCAAGCCCTGGTGATCAGGCGAATGGCGGCCGACCTAAATCTGCCGCTGGAGATTGTCACCTGCCCCATCGTACGGGAGACGGACGGCCTGGCCCTGAGCTCCCGCAACGTCTACCTCTCCTTTGAGGAGCGGCAGGCTGCCCTGGCCTTGCCCCGCTCTCTGGAGGCCGGACGAGATCTGATTCTGAAAGGGGAGCGCCGGGTAGAGCGGGTGCGCGACGAGATCATGGAAAGGTTGGCAGCCGAGCGGGCGATTAAAGTGGATTATGTGGAGGTCTGCGATGGTCAGACCCTGGCCGACCTGACCGAGCTGCGGGGACCAGTGCTGCTGGCGGCAGCGGTCTATGTGGGTCAGACCAGGCTGATCGACAACATCTATCTGGAGGTGTAGGCTATGCGGACGATGCTGAAATCGAAGATCCACCGGGCGGTGCTCACCGAGGCTAACCTGAACTACGCGGGCAGCATTACCATCGACCGGAACCTGATGGACGCTGCCGATCTTTTGCCATATGAACAGGTGCAGGTGGTGAACAACAACAACGGCGCCCGGTTTGAGACCTACTGCATCGAGGGCCCCCGGGGCTCCGGGGTGGTCTGCCTGAACGGCGCCGCTGCCAGGCTCGGTCAGCCCGGCGACATCCTGATCATCCTGTCGTACATGCAAGTAACCGAATCCAAGGCCCGCGGCCACCAGCCGCAGGTGGTGCAGGTGGACGAACACAACCGGCCGCTAGCCACGCCAGCGCCGGCCCGGCGTCGTCAGACGGGCAGCGGGATGTAGGCGGGCACCCCGCTGCAGGTGGCCCGGGTGCTGCAGTTGGATATCCCGCAAAAAATCGCGCCTCCGGTGTCGGTGCGATCATAGGGATTTCGGTTGCATTAAAGTCAGGCTGGACCGAGAATGATGGTCAGCCCAGGTAGGCGTCAATCACCATCGAGTTGTGCAGCAGTTCCTCCCCGCTGCCGGAGAGGGCGATCTCGCCGTTTTGCAGCACGTAGCCACGGTGGGCTATTTTCAGCGCCTTGTGGGCGTTCTGCTCGACCAAAAGAATGGTGATCCCCCGCTCCTTCAGTTCACCGATCACCTGAAAGATATGATCGACCAGCATCGGGGCAAGGCCCATCGAAGGCTCGTCCAATAACAAAATGGCCGGCTCGCTCATTAGGGCGCGTCCGATCGCCAGCATCTGCTGTTCACCGCCGCTAAGCGTCCCACCCTTCTGATGGCGCCGTTCCTGCAAGCGGGGAAACAGCTCGAAGACAGTTTGCATGCTTTTGGTGATCCGGGCCTGCTCCTTGATCCGGAAAGACCCCATCTCCAGGTTTTCCTGAACAGTGAGCCGCGGAAAGATCTTCCGCCCCTCCGGGGCGTGGGCCACCCCTCGTGCCGCCACCTCATGTGCCGGCAGGTTGCTGATCAGTTCCCCCTTGAAGCGGATCTCTCCATTTTTTGGTTTCAACAACCCGGAGATCGTCTTCAGAGTAGTTGTTTTCCCTGCTCCGTTGCTGCCGATGAGGGTGACGATCTCCCCGTCCTCGACCTCCAGGGAGACTCCCCTGAGCGCATGGATCGATCCGTAGTAGGTGTCAATATTATTGAGGCTCAGCACCGCTGCCATCTTACCAGTTCCCCCTATTCCGCATGCTAGTTGTCCCCAGGCGCTTCCTCGCCCAGGTAAGCGGCGATCACTTCACTGTGGCTGCGGATCTCTTTCGGGGTGCCCTCGGCGATCTTGACGCCGTAATTGAGAACGGTGATCCGCTCGGAGATCCCCATCACCACCTTCATGTCATGCTCGATCAATAGGATAGCGATATTCCTCTCGTCCCGCACCCTGCGGATAAACGTGGTCATCTCTTCGGTCTCCCGCGGGTTCATCCCGGCAGTCGGTTCGTCCAGCAGCAGTAATTTCGGCTTCACGGCCAGGGCGCGAGCCAACTCCAAGCGCCGCTGGTCTCCGTAGGAGAGATTTTTAGCCAGTTCCTGCTCCTTCCCCTCCAGCCCGGTATAGATCAGGAGTTCCCTGGCCTCTTCGTATGCTCGCTGTTCCTCCCGGCGCACACCCCGGGTATTGAGCACGATCTGCACGAGATTGGCGGACAGGTGCCGGTGCATGCCCACCAGGACATTCTCGAGCACCATCAGACCGGGAAAGAGGCGGATGTTTTGAAATGTGCGGGCGATGCCACAGCCGGCCACATTTTCCGGAGACCGGCCCGTCAACCGCTTGCCGTCGAGGGTGATCGTACCCTGATCGGCAAAATAATAGCCGCTGATCATGTTGAAGAAGGTGGTCTTGCCGGCCCCGTTAGGGCCGATGATGCTGGCGATCTGCCCGGCCTCCATGGTGAAGTCGATTTTGTCGATCGCCATCAGGCCACCGAACCTTTTGCTCACACCTCTAGCTTCGAGCAGCATCGACGCCCTCCTCTGCCTCTTTTTTAGTTCCCCGCACCCGGATCTGCTCCCACCAGGAGGCCAGGCGCCGTTTAGCCGGCAGGATACCCTGCGATCGGTAGATGCACATCAGGATCAGGATCAACCCGAAGATCATTCTTTCATATTTGGCCGGGTCGATCTGCGACGGTATGCTAAGGATGCCCTCGGCTGAAAGCTGGCCCAGGTAATCGGACAGTTGTTTCAGGATTTGCAGTTGCAGGACTGTCACCGACACTGCTCCCACCACCGCTCCGGCGACGCTGCCCATACCCCCGAGGATGATCATCGCCAGGATGCCGATCGACTCCATGAATGTGAAGCTGGAGGGATCGACAAAGGTCTGCTTGGCAGCGAAGATCACGCCCATCGCCCCGGCAAAAGAGGCTCCGATAGCAAAGGCCATCAGCTTCATCTTGACCAGGGGTACTCCCATGCTGCGTGCCGCCAACTCATCCTCCCTCATGGCGGCCCAGGCGCGGCCGATCCGTGAAACTTCCAGCCGCCGGGCCACGATGATGATCAGGAGGATGGCCACCAGAACAATGAAATAGTAGTCTATTGGCTGATTCAGGATATGCCCGAACAGGGCTGGGGCCTGGATCGGGGTCAGACCCTGGGGGCCGTTGGTGATGTTGATCGGTTTGTCCAGGTTGTTCAGGACGATCCTGATGATCTCCCCGAATCCGAGGGTGACGATTGCCAGGTAGTCTCCCCGCAGGCGCAGCACCGGAAAGCCCAGCAGTATGCCGAACAGCGCCGCGATGAGCATGCCGAAGAACAGAAACGGCCAGAACCACATCCCGGAGATCGGGAAGTGCGCCCAGGGGGCGTGGATGAAGTTTGCTGCCTGCGTTGTGGCAAAGATAGAATAGATGTAGGCTCCTGAGGCGTAAAAAGCCACGTAGCCCATGTCCAGCAGCCCGGCAAAGCCCACGACGATGTTCAGGCCGACCGCCAGGGCGACATAGATGCCCGCCTGAGTCACTACGCCCAGGTAATAACTATTCTGCAGTCCGACCAGCGGCATGATCACGCACAGCCACACGGCCGCCACCGGCAATTTGATGAGCGGGGCGGCCGGCGTCTTGTACAGGACCAGGAATGATGCCAGAAACAGAATAAAGGCGATGGCCGAGTCCGGCAGCAAGTAGAACAACGCTCCCGCCCCGAGGATAAAGACCCAGGCCAGAATCTGAGAGGCCGGCATTCCGCTGGCCGGGAATAGACGTTCTTTTCGCGCTGTCATGCCTTTTCCCTCACTTCTTCTCCCAGGATGCCGCCGGGCTTGAATATGAGAATGATGATCAGGATGACGAATGCCAAAACATCTTTATACTCGATGCCGATGGCGCCGTGGGTAGCAAAGCCCAAGATCACGATACCGGTCGATTCCAGGATGCCCAGCAACAGGCCTCCGACCATCGCTCCGGGAATGCTCCCGATCCCGCCCAGGACAGCCGCCGTGAAGGCCTTGATGCCGAGGATGAAGCCGATGTACGGGTCGATCAGAGAATACTGGGTGGCAAAAAGCGTTCCGGCTGCTCCTCCCATGCCGCCTCCGACGAAAAAGGTCAGGGCGATCACGCTGTTGACGTTGATACTCATCAGGGAGGCCGTCTCCTTGTCCTGGGCCACTGCCCGGATTGCCTTGCCCCACTTGCTGCGGGTTACGAAGATGTTGAGGGCGAGCATCATGACCAGGGCGGCCAGGATCACGATCAGTGACTTGGCCGGGACCCTTAACTCGGGAGTGATCGTGATCACCGAGGTGAACAGGGTAGGCGCGGTCAGGTAGAAGGCATTCTTCCACAGGCCCTCGATCAGGCGCACGGCATCCTGCAGGAAAAAGGAGACCCCGATCGCTGAGATAAAAGGGACCAATCGGGGGGCATACCTGATCGGTCGGTAGGCGATCCGTTCGATCAGCATGCCCAGGGTGCCGCTCATCAGAATTCCGGCCAATAGAGCCACGATCAGGGCGACAGGGGCGGGCATGGCACTTAAATAGCCCCTGCTTTGCAGGAAGAGCAGCATCTCAGTCCCGGCAAAGGCACCCACCATGAAGACCTCGCTGTGGGCGAAGTTGATCAGCTCCATGACGCCATAGATCATGGTGTATCCCAACGCCACCATGGCGTAGACAAAACCCAGGGTTAATCCGTCCAGCAGGCTTTGTGGCAAAATGTGCAATAATTGCTCCATTAGAATGGGCCAACCTCCAATATTACATGCTTGAAGCAGTGCAGTGCCCGTGGACCCGGTGCGGCCAGAAGCCGGAAAAGACCAGAAACAAAAACCGGAAAAAGAGAAGAAATAACGGGCATCTGATTCCTGCCGCTTGTCGAGTGAGCATAGCGAATATCATGGGCCCGGGGCACTCACCTGAGTGCCCGCCGGGTGCCCGTTTACGGGCGCGGCCGCGGGCTGGGGCATATACCCATCCGTTTAAAAAGGCCGCTAGAAGACCGGGCATGCCCGGTCTTCTAGCGCCAGTTATCGCTCTATTTTTGCAGATATTGACCGGCAGTACCCGACTGGATGACCGCCGGCGGGTAATCGGCTGTCTTGTATTCTTTCATGAACAGCATGGCGTACAGGTTGTCGCCCTTGTCATCAAAGGTCACTTTCGAGGAAATGCCCTGGAAATCCTTGGTGGCACGCACGGCCTGGGAGACCTGCAGCCGGCTCGGCGCCTTGCCGCCGTTGTCGGCGATCGCCTTCTTGATCCCATTCAGGAGCACGTTCATGGAGTCGTAGCCGTAAACAGCGTAGGCGCTAGGCTGCTGGTTGAACTCCTTGGTGTACTTGGCAGCCCATGCCTTGCTCTCTGGCGTGGAGTTGATATCACCGGCAGCCGTAGTGTAATAGGCGCCGATCACATCATTGCCGGCGATCTTGGCCATCTGCGGGTCATCCATGCCATCGGCGCCCATGAACAAGGCGTTGATGCCCTTATCCCGCATCTGCTTGAGGAGCAGCGAACCCTCGGGGAACATGCCGCCGAAGTAGAGCAGATCCGGCTTGGCGGAGCCTACTTTGTCCAGCACGGCGCTGAAATCGGTCTCTCCGGCAGTGATGCCGTCGTGGCCGAGAATTGTAGCCCCATCAGCTTTTGCCCGCACCTCGAATTGCTGGGCGACGCCCGACCCGTACGTGGTCTTGTCGTCGACGATGTAGATCTTCTTGGCTTTCAGTGTGTTGTAGGCGTAATCGGCGCCGAACGGCCCCTGTTCATCGTCCCGGGCGCAGATCCGGTTGACATCCAGGTACTTGCGGTCGGTGACCTTCGGATTGGTGTTGGCCGGGGAAACCTCACACAGGTTGTCAGTCTTGTACACCTCGGAGGCAGGAATGGCCACGCCCGAGTTATAGTGGCCGTCGACTCCCAGGACCCCCTTATCGGCGATCAGCTTCTGGGCGACATCGACCCCTACTTTCGGGTCGGCCTGATCATCCTGCGGATCGAGCTGCAGGGCGAAACCGAGCTTGGTGAAGGCATCCTTCTGTTCCTCGACCGCTATCTGCGCCCCGAGCTTGATCGATTCGCCAACCGCCGCCTGCGACCCGGACAGCGGAGTCACGGTGGCTACCTTGATCACGTTAGCTTTGGGGGCACAACCCGCCACAACAAGACCCACCACAACCAGAACTAAAGCTGCCATCAGGAAAAACGTCAAAGACTTACACCTAAGCTGCACTAAGCAATCCCCCTCTTTTTTTATTTTTTTTACACAAAAAGGTTCTTCGGGAGCCACTCCCCGGAGAACCCCATTGCTCCTCGAAAAGCAAATATAATTTCGGTTCGAGCAGATATAATTTCACTTCGATCGTATGCCTCATAGTTAAACTCTTCGATCATGATGTAATGACAGATGTAAGTAATATTAGCTAAAGAAAGAGATTATCCTGCTTCCCGATCGCCTTTTTTAGATAATTATGCAGCCTCTTCGACTATGCGCTTTCTGCCTTGATTTTACTCGAAGACGCGCCTAGAGGGCACCCGTCTCTAATACCCCCGCTTCTTGCCTAATGGGGCGCGGTGAGCGGCACGCGGGCCTGCAGAGCCATATTGAGCCGCAGTTCCACCTCGTCCCAGTTTACTAGCCCCCACCAGGCCTTGATGTAGTCTGGGCGGTGGTTCTCATAGTCGAGATAGAAGGCGTGCTCCCAGACATCGCAGACCAGCACCGGGATGCAGCCCCAATCCGTCAGCTTCTGGTGGTTCTCGGCGGTAAAGACCTCCAGGTGGCCGAAGCTCGGCACCCAAGCCAGCACACCCCAGCCCGAAGCCTCCACGTCCTTGGAAGCCTCCGTGAACTGCTTGAAGAAGGCGGAGATGCGGCCGAAATACTTGATGATCTGGTACTCGGCCTGCCCATATGGCTGCCTGGCGCCTCCCGGGATCATGATCGTCCAGTAGATACTGTGCAGGATATGTCCGGAGCCGTTGAAAGCCAGGTTGCGTTCTAGCCCCCTGATCTGCTCGAAGTTGTTTGTCTGCCGGGCCTGCGCCAACTGGAGCTCGGTCCTGTTCAGATTGTCCACATAGGCTCGATGCAGACGGTCATGGTGGATCTCTAGCGTTCGGGCGCTGATCACCGGCTCCAGTGCATTATAAGAATAGGGCAGGGGCGGCAGACGGTGCTGCCCGGGAGGCACATAGAACTGTTGCCCAGAAGGCCCGTAAGAATTTTGCATGGCGAACCGGTCAGTGTTCATTTAGGCCCCTCCTTGTAAGGAAACTCCTGGTAAACAGGTTATGCGCCCGCCTGATGTTCTGATACACGATCTGTCCGTTCCGGCCTTCCGGTGGCAGTGATGAACAGGAAGAGACCGGTGATGATCACCAGGCCGCCCAGCAGTTGAGGAAGGCCCGGCTTTTCCCCCAGGATCAGCATGGCCAGTATGGTCGCTCCCACGGGCTCGCCCAGGATGCTCACTGAGACTACCGCCGCCTTAACATAGCGCAGCGCCCAGTTAAAGACCGTATGGCCGAAGATGGTGGGGATGACCGCCAGGGCCAGGAATAGCAGCCAGTCGAGGCTGGGGTAGGGGAACAGGGGTGTCCGGGCGATAGCCATGAAGATGAGCAGTACCAGGGAGGCGCTGCCGTAGACCAGAGTGACGTAGGAGATCAGGGAGAGGCGCATCCGCAAACTGCGCCCGATCAGCACGTACATGGCAAGAAAGAAGGCTCCTGAAAAAGCCAGCAGGTCTCCCCAGAGGGCGGGCCCGCCGATCCGGAAGTCCCCGGCCCCGATCACCATGCTGCCGGCAACGGTCAATACCGCTCCGGCAACCCCCTGAGCACCCAGCCTCTCTTTGAATAGAACCAGGCCCAGCCCGACCACGAACAGCGGCTGCATGGTCACCAGCACCGTTGCGCTGGCCACGGAGGTGTAGTGCAGGGAGGTGTTCCAGACCGTGAAGTGCAAGGCGAGGGAGGCTCCGGACAGGAGTGCCAGGGCGAGGTCTTGACCGCTGACAGTCCTTAGTTCTGCCCGATTAGTGCGTCTGAGCGCCAGAGGCAGCAGGAGCAATGCGGTGAAGCTTATCCGGTAGAAGGCTATAGCCAGGGGAGGTGCCGTGGCCAGCCTGGTCAAGATGCCGGCAAAGGAAACGGCAACCACTCCCAGGAGCACTGCCAGGTATGGGTTGAGGCGTGGTCCTGCGTCCACCGCCTCAAATTCGGGCAATAGATTGCACCTCCACGGATCAGTCAACCGGTTGGCCGTGATCCATGATGCCGGCTAGCTGATTCAGTATTTTTGAGAATATATTCGAGGGTGGTATCCCATTCCCTTTTTGCCTTTCCAGGCTTCCGCAAACAACACAAGCTCGTCCTACAGGTTGACAGATACCAGGTTCGCGATTAAAATATAAATTGCTGGCGCAAAGACATGGTGGGTGTAGCTCAGTTGGATAGAGCACCAGGTTGTGGCCCTGGGGGTCGTGGGTTCGAGCCCCATCATCCACCCCAAAATATACACTGGGGCGTAGCCAAGCGGTAAGGCACGGGACTTTGGATCCTGCATGCGAAGGTTCGAATCCTCCCGCCCCAGCCATTTTGATAGCGCATCAAAGTTTATTTTGATATACAATATAGCCTGTACTCGATTACCAACTAAACATGCGCCATTAGCTCAATGGTAGAGCAGGTGACTCTTAATCACAAGGTTGGAGGTTCAAGTCCTCTATGGCGCACCAGAGAAATCAAGCCCCGCAAGGTCTGCGGGGTTTTTAATTTTATGCAGTGAGTGAATAAAAAGGCACTTGGGGGGAGTTTTGGGGGGAGTTCTCTCAAAAAGATACCTCTTGAGACCGAAAAATACCTAACATTTCATTCCACCGACGAGTAGGTTGAGCCATGATCAGGCTTCCTATTGCAAATCAAAACCCCCTGTTGCCACGCCGGAGGGATTGTGGTTGTACTCCATTAAAAAAGAGGGCATCCGTTTTGCCCGGAGGCCTTTTACAAGGAGGTGATACATCTATGAAGGGATTTACCCATAATATGCCGGTGTTAGGAGATATGTTCATCATCGAAACCCTGCGATGATTGCCGTGCTGGCGGACGAATCTTTTTAAGCCATCCTGGAACCATCTGGTATCTACGCTAATAATATGTAGGGGACCGTTTTGAAGGGGGATGGCTGAGAAAGATGAATGCATGCGACTTGAAAAGCGAGATGCGTATGCTCTGGGAGGAGCATGTCGCGTGGACTAGGATGACCATTATAAGCATAGCGGAAAACCTGCCCGACCTCGACCTTGTGATCCGGCGCCTGCTGCGCAATCCAATCGACATGGCCAATGTGTTGCAGCCGTTCTATGGCCCTGACGTGGCCGCAAAGTTTATCCAGCTGTTTACAGAACACCTTACAACTGCCGCAGAGTTGGTCCAGGCAGCCAAGGCTGGCAATACTGCCAAGGTGGCAGACGCCAGGAAACGCTGGTACGCCAACGCCGACTAGGTAGCCTTATTTTTCAGCAGCATCAATCCCTTCTGGTCGCAGGTCGGCTGGAGGGCGCTGCTCTACGATCATCTGGCCATGACAGAGGCCGAGGCAGTCTACCGGCTTCAGAAAAAATATGCGGAAGACATCGCTGAATACGACCAGATCGAGCAACAGGCCCTGGTAATGGCGGATACGATGTCAATTGGCATGATCAAACAATTCCCGGGGGGATTCATGGGTTACTAATTCTCCATCATGCCAATCCGGCCAAGCACCAGGGCTTTCAACCTCATCCGATCCCCCTCAGTATCATCTCCGCCCTGATCCAATCCACCACGTTCCATGCCACAATCAGAAAGTAGACCGCCACGATCGCAGCGGTTGCCCAGAAAGCCATTTTGAAATATTTCCTGGCCACGATCAGGGCGATGGCAATATAGATCACAGGGGCGATTAGCTTGTAGGCAACAAAGAGGACCGGACACAGCAGCAGGTACGCCATGAGAGGATTGGCCTCGCCGGCGGTGCCGAACCAGGCGTTCCCGTGGAGGGTGATGGCCATGTCGATAAGGTTGAGGATGGCGGTGGCGACCAGGAGGAGGTAGAAGAGGCGGCGGTCAGCTGAGCTCATTCAGTTGGCGCTGGAGGCGGCGCTTTTCCTTGGGCGCGGCAACTTCGATCTGCTGTTTGAGGTCGTAGATCTGCTGGGCGGTGCGGTCAATATCTTTTTAGGGCCTAAAGTAGGACATATTAGTTATCGGCACTCCGTTTTTTCAGAACCGCTTTTTCCGCCTCGACAAATGCCCGCTGCCCGGCCAAGTCGCCCCTGACCATGTAGGCCTGCGCCTGTTCCAGTTTGGCGTCCAGTTCATGAGGAACTTGATCGTTGTCGAACAGGCGCAGGCCATTGAGCTCCGCGAGGTCGGAGACCGGGAAAGAAAATTAGAGTTTGGCGACTAGCAGCCTGTGTGGGAAACATAGAAAACCTTGATAAGATATCATAAATATTTGCATATAAGGCAGGATATTCTTGTAATCCGTCGAATTCATTGAGTATGATGAAAAAGTTTAAGGATTACTCACTGAATCAACCGTTTTTGTTTCCTCCATCGGTACTTGACTGGCTCCCCAAGGATCACCCG
>Ga0187886_1000962_pt1 | contig 29290 bp, 21 predicted proteins | sample June2016WEW_20_1_FD_133001 | JGI IMG/M metagenome (GOLD analysis project Ga0187886, IMG submission 133001) | Peatland microbial communities from SPRUCE experiment site at the Marcell Experimental Forest, Minnesota, USA - June2016WEW_20_150 | ecosystem: Environmental > Terrestrial > Soil >...
ATTCAGGTCCGACTGGGAGATCGCTCCCACTGCCAGCAGCTGCTGGTCGCTGTCGAGGGTGGCCTTGGCGTTATCGGCGTTGGCCTGGGCCTGGGCGATCTGCTGGGGCTTGGTGGCCACCAGTTTGTCGTAGCTGGCCTGGGCGCTTTCTAAATTGGCCTCGGCCTGATCCAGGGAGGACTGCAGGTCGCTGGTCTGCTCCAGGGCCAGGGCCTGTCCGGCCTTGACCGTGTCCCCCAGCTTGACGTAGCAGGCCTGAACGTAGCCCGACGACTTGAAGGTGAGGGCGACGCTCTGGACCGCTACGATGTTGCCGGAGGCGCTGATGGTCACCTGCACGTCACCGTAGGCTGCCTTGGTGGTGGTATAGCCACTGCTCTTCTTAGTGGAGGCCAGGTAGCGCCAGCCAAAGAAGCCGGCGACCAGCACCACCAGCACCGTGACGATCAATACCTTGCGGTTCTTGACCAGTTTGCCGGGGAAGCCCTTGATGAGGGACCAGGTTTTGGCAAAAGCGGTTTTAAGGGTTTGCAACATCATTTTTCCTCTCCCAACGTTCATTGGCTGTGCCTATCCCGAACAACAATCATCCTGTATCAGAAGGCGATCATCACGGACTGTCCAGAATTAACTCGCACATCGTTATGTCTCCTCGTTTACGATTGCCAGTCATTATAGTAGTACAGTTTGCTTAAATAAACCTTAAGAGAATATTTTTAAGAAAAATACCTTTATTGTGGAGGAAATGGGTGACAAGCAGTTAAAGTTGACTTGTCCAATGCCTGAATTAACACCGGAGCAACAGGCAGGATAAGGGAATATAGCCGATCATTACTATTGGAATCTGGCAGGGATACTGTCAGTTAATGTTGAAATAGCCATCTAGATGAAAATCTAGAAGGGACTGTACGGTGATTATTATGGCAACTTATATTAATAAGAAAGTTGCCTGTAGTTTATTCAGTAGACACCTGCTACGGGCAACTCTTTCCGTTTTATGCTGTTTAAGCCTGGTGGGTATTATCCGCTATATTACCTGCGGTGTTGCCTACGCCGGCGAGATCAGAGACATTGCAGATCACTGGGCGGCTGCAGATATACAGAAGGCCATCTCCACAGGATATGTGAAGGGCTATCCCGATGGTACGTTCAGGCCGGACGCCGGAGTGACCAGGGCAGAGCTGGTGGCGATGATGGACAGCGCCTTTCAGGTAACGGCTGCACAGAGCAAAAATGCCTTTAAAGATGTGCGCAGCGGGGAGTGGTTTGCCCAGGATGTTGATTCGGCGCTGGCATCCGGTTATATAAGCGGCTACCCGGATGGCACATTCCGGCCGCAGGAGGCGGTCAGCCGGCAGGAAGCCGCCTGCATGCTGGCAAAACTCCTGCAACTGGACGGGCAGGAGGGCCTCGGTTTTTCTGATGCCTCGCAGATCGATAGCTGGGCCAGGCCTTCGGTGTCCGGATTAGTTTACAGGGCGATTATAACTGGCTATCCTGAGGGCGCCTTCAGGCCTGAAAGAGTCATCAGCCGCGCTGAAGCAGTGGCGGTGATCAACAGGGCTGTGCTTTCGCAATCGCTTACCCCGGTCACCAGCCAGTTGCAGGTTGCCAAAGATACCGTCAACGTGCGCCCGGGACCCGGCCTGGATGAATCGCCGATCGGTCAGGTGCATTTTGGCGACGTTCTTCAAGCGGAGGCAAAGAGCGGCAACGATTGGTACCAGATCGTTTGGCAAGGAGGAACTGGCTGGATCGCCGGCGGGTGCGTGCAGATTTACCAACCGGCGCAGGCATCGCCACCATCAGGCGCGGTGTCGGGCGAGGGGGCAAAACAACTGGCTGGGCTGCCATCGAAGGATGATACAGTTGACGGCAAGACCTTCTATGGGCTGGATGTTTCTCAATATCCGGGTGATGATCTGATGCAGGCATGGTGGAACAACTCCCCGTTTTATTACACAGGATTTTATCTGGGCCCTACCTGGGAGCATCCGGATACGAGCTGGATGGACAAGAGGCAAGTGCTGGTCAACCAGGGCTGGGGATTCATGCCGATCTACGTTGGACTTCAGGCGGGCAGCTCTAGTTTGAACGCTGCAGCGGGAACATCCGATGCCGATGATGCTATTCAGCTTGCTGCCAGCGCTGGTTTTCCCGGCCAAACCACCATCTTTCTTGATACTGAGACCTCGTTCCCATTAGCCGGCAACTATCTGGCTTACATAAATGCCTGGGTTAATGAAGTTGAGAACAAGAACGCCCCGGGCAACCCCGGCTACCAGGCAGGAATCTACTGCTACGTAGATAACGCCGCCCAGATCAAGAACGCTCTTTCTGGCGATGTCGATTTTTGGGTGGCCAGTTGGCTGGCGCATGGAACCGCATATGATCTTTCTCAGTCTTCAGCAATTGGTCCTGCGGATAGCGGTGTATCATTCGCCAAGGAATGGCAATTTGTGGGAGACAGCAGTGTGGCCTACGGAGGAGATCCTGTAACAGTCGATCTGAGCGCTTCCATCTATCCGGACCCTTCAATGCCATCCAGAAAAGCCGTTCAGAAAAGTCCTTGATCAAGAAGCGCTGATGATAACGGGATCTGTGATGATCTAAGTTCGGGGTTGGCGTCCCCGGAGATTGATCTCTGATCGATATAGAGCATGGCAGGAAATCTGTGCGCGGGTTTCCTGCCATGCTGTTTTGATTATTTCCCCCGAGTTCCCTGTTGACGCCAGGCGGCGGTGTTGCCGGAGCCGCCGATGTGGTAACATATGCCATTTGACGACATATTATATCCAAATGTTGCTTACTGCTGCTGAATGCTAAGAAGGGATTTCACCGGCTTGCTTGTCCTTTCGGTGATCGGGATGATGGCTAAGAAGAGGCATTGTCATTTCATGAACGGGCACGATGAATACAAATGTATTGCCGGCGAGTTTTTCAGGGGGGCGCCACAATGCTATCGCTGCTGGTATGAGGATGGCAGAGAGGACTGCTACATGCCCTCGTTCTTTCTTCGGTGCCCGGTCTGTGGCAGTGCCCGCAACCACGGAGAATTGATCTGTTATACCTGCCAGTTTGTGGTTTTATTCCTCTATCAGTATATTGTCATTGACCAAAAACCCGAATAGTGATTGTTAGCCGCTCGTTCCTGGGCCTATCTTTTTGAGCCGGGCAGGAACCGCCCCAGCAAATACTTAACGTAAAGGACTGGTATTGCCTGTTTAAGATGCCTGATGCGCTGCGGAGAGAGCTGTGAAGTAGGGCAGCGCCTTGTCATAATCCTTGGCCGAGTTGTCCAGTTGCATCCTTCGGTAATCGCCCTGGGTCAGCAGGGCGTCATAAAACTCGAAAATAGAGCTTGCCAGGTAGAGGGAGTTCTGTTGAGCATTCCCCAGTGCCTGCTGGTACCCTGGGTCGACCTGGAAGAGGGATATCCTCCCTCTGACGGCGGCTATTATTTTGTAGAGAGACTCCACGCGGGGGATAAACCTACTATCCCGGTCCTGTTGCTTGTCCGCCGAGTATTCCCGGCGGATTGCCGTATACTCGCTCATCACGTCGAAGAAAGTGTCGTTCAGTTGCTTGATGGCGGCAATTTGTACTCGCTCGGGGGGCAGCCTGGACCCTGCCGGTGTTTCCGCCGGTACGCCGGCTTTTGCATGAAGCCCCGATGTGACTCTACCCAGGGCGGCGTATCCGATCGCCAACCCCAAGATCAGGAAAATTACTGCCGCCAGTTTTATCCTCACCCCCATCTCCCCCTTCTCTGATAATATATTCGGGGGAAAAAGCCTTATCCTTATTATTTCAGGGTTCCTTGCCGGCGGGAGAGAATTGTTCGGCTGCTTCTTAGCCCAGGTATAGTCTGGCCAGCTGGAAAAAGAAACTGGTGAAGCAGCGCAGGCTATTGATGTCGATCCGTTCGTCGGCGCCATGGATCGTCAGCCGGATGGCCGGAGGAAAGTCTGGGGCCAGCACCTCCGCCCCATAGCACAGGAAGCCGGCCTGGCGCAGGAAACGGGAGTCGGTGGCCCCGGTCGAGAGCATTGGCAGGCAGGTTAACCGCAGTTTCCCGCAGGCGCTGCTGCAAACCTGACCGATCGCCTGCTCCATGATCCGGTAATAGGGGGTATCCGAGGTGGTGAAGGAGGACGGGTGGAAGGTGGGCATGTCGATCTCGATCCGGTTGCCGGCGCACTGCTGCAACTGGCCGAGGGCGTAGTCCCGGTCCTGCCCGGGCAGTACCCGGATGTCGGCTGATACCTCGCAGATGTCCGGCACCACATTGGTCTTGATGCCGCCCTTGATCATATTCGGGGAGATAGTCATGCGGGTCATACTCTCCAGTGAAGCGGCAAAACCCCGATCATCCCAGGTGGCCAGGAAGCGGTCCAGGTTCTGGGAGTTCAATGGTTCCTGCCAGCCCCTGCGGTCCGCCAGGGTTTTCAGCAACCGGCGCACCTCCGGGATTAACACCACTTCCGGGCGGTAACGCCCGATCCGGTCCAGTACCCGGGCCATGGTGAGGATGGCGTTCGACCCCAGGCTGGGTAACGAGCCGTGGGCAGTGCGTCCCCGGGCGCGGAGAGTGCTCCAAGCCAGCCCCTTCTCACCGGTCTGGATGAAGTAGAAGACATCATTTCCTAACCGTAGCGGCTCCTCGGCCCCCTCGTTGACCACGAAATCGGCTCCGATCCGCGAGCGATGGTGCCGGATCAGGTACTGGATGCCGTTCCGGCCACCCCTCTCCTCATCAGCGACGGCAGCAAAGATTAGCTTCCCGCGCAGGGGTGTGTTCCGGTGCAGCTGGGCCAGGGCCAGCATTGCTGCGGCCTCCGCCGCCACTATACCCTTACAGTCCAGGGCGCCCCGGCCGCGCACACAGCCCTGTTGGATATCCCCGGCGAAAGGCTCGAAGCTCCAGCCGTTGCCAGGTGGAACCACGTCCAGGTGTGACAGAAACAGCAGGCGTGGCGCCGCGGGGTCGTCGGAGCCCAGCTGGGCTAAGAAATTGCCCCGGCCCTGGGCGCTCTCCAGGATCTCACAGTCGATGCCAGCCTGGCTGAACAGCCCGTGCAAGAATTGCGCTGCTGCGGTTTCGTTGCCGGGCGGATTGGTGGTGTTGATCCTGATCAGTGAGGATAGAATTGTCTCCGGATTCATATTCCCGGTCATTACTGATAGCATGCGCATAAAGCTGTCTGGCATCTGCCTCGCCTCCTATTCTCCAAACAAGCTTTCTCCAAACAGGCTTACTTTCCTGCCGTCATTACTGCCAGTACGGCAATATCACTTCGATGTCTGGATCAGGGAAGAGGGAGAGTCCGAACCGTATTCGTTGTATAATTACTATAGTATTAGTAAAAGGGAGGTCTGGCTTCTCCCGGAAACTATCCAGAGCGTCAGGACGCGTCAGAGCAAGCGTTTGAGGGAACCGGCTGTTGCCGTGTCCAGTTGGAATTGGAGGTGCTCAGCATGAAGATGAAACATGTCTACCAGTTGACCGACGAGTTGTCCGTGGGCTCTGAACTTCAGCTCCAGCGCTGGCGCGATTTGTTGGGACTGGTCGGACAGCAGTATCAGGCAAAAGGAACCGGGAGCTTGCAGTCAATATCCCGGGAGCGTATACAGGGCCTGATGGCTGAAATTGACGAAACCGCCCGGGAACTGGCTGCCCTGCGCGGCGAGTTAGAGCAGTCCCTGCACCTGAAACAGTTCGAGCTACACCGGTTACGGTACCTGCACCAGACGCCGTCTGCGGCCAGGCTGGAGGCTATCTGGCGGGACCAGTCAACAGTCATGGAGGACCTCTGCAGGCTCTGGGACGGCGACCGGAATTGGCTGGAAGGCCACCTACAGCAGATCCGGGTATTGCTCCAGGAGGCGAGAGTCACCTAGGTTGCTTGTCGGCAGAGCGCGACCAATGTCATAAAAACGCAGTGTAACAGTTAAAAACATGACACTATATGGGTATATCTGACAAATTATTTTTCATCCACATTATAATCCACATAAAATTATCGGCTGAGACAGGGTTATGAACAGATTTATACACATTATCCACAAGAAATCAATCATTATGGTCTTTCAACAAAACTTTTTTCGACATCCCAATTTTGAACAGGTCAGCACTATTTTTTATGCGGAGGCTATTGAAGTCGGTGGCTCAAGATCCCCTAACGACAGCATTTACGTCCCGTATGTCCGGCTCTGGCCCGGTAATAATTTGACAGTGTTTAGCGCTTGTGCTAACATAATAGCACCTGTAAGGCTATTTGCTAATAGTTCCAGGATGTGGTGCAGATACGGGGATCAACCATCCGGGGGGCAAGTAAAGGAAATGCAGGGCAAGGTTATCTGGTTCAATAAGGAGAAGGGCTATGTGGTTAAGCTTTCGAAACCTTCTGGATTTGTTAATGCAAAGAACAGAACCTCCCTATCAGGGGGTTCTCTTGTCTTTGCTGCGGTGATCTGTGTGCTGCAAGGATTTATTCCTGCAAAAGGGAATATTAATAAACACCATTACCGAGGGGGAGTGTCCTGATGAAAATCACCATTCGGGGAAAGAACATGGAGATCACCGAGGGGTTAAGGGATTACACCGAGAAGAAGCTGGGCAAGTTGACCCGCTACTTGGAACAGATTCCGGAAGCACAGGTAACGGCCTTAACTAGGCGGGGGAGCTACATTGTGGAGGTCACAATTCCCCTGAATAGCTTTATCCTGCGAGCTGAGGAGATGAGCAGCGAAAACCTGTACGCCGCCGTCGATCTGGTGGTTGAAAAGCTGGAGAAACAGATTCAGAAACACCGCACCAGGCTCTATCGCCGGTTCCGGAACCAAGGGCTGAAGAACCTGATCACGGTGATGGGCGAGGAGAACGTGGTGGAGGCGCCTAGCGTGGTGCGTACCAAGCGGTTCGCCATCAAACCGATGCCGGTGGAGGAGGCCATCTTGCAGATGAGCCTACTGGGGCATGACTTTTACGTTTTCAGCAATGCCGAGACAGACCAGGTCAACGTGCTTTATCGTCGCAAGGACGGGAACTACGGGCTGATCGAGCAGGAGTTCTAGGCGGCATATTTGGTACCGGTTAAAAGGTGGAAGAAGGGGGCACTCAGCCCCCTTCTTCCAATACCTGTGCTCCCTACGCCGTGGGGTTTTCGGGCGCCAGTCGCCAGGGTGGGGCAGGGCTGCCGTTCCTTGTCAGAAAAAGGGGGAGGTGCTACAATTAAAAAGGCTTAAAGGTGTTAAAATGCCTGTTGCTGGAAGAGGGTGAGGGGATGTTTGATGCCCTGCGCAACCTGTTCGACGATAACGCCCGCGAGGTCAAGCGGCTACAGCGAACGGTTGATATCATAAATAAGTATGAACCCGAAATCAGATCCCTGAGCGATGATGAACTGCGTGCCAAGACCCAGGAGTTCCAGGAGCGCCTGACGGATGGCGAGACAATGGAGGATATCCTGCCGGAGGCCTTTGCGGTGGTCAGGGAGGCCTGCTGGCGTGTGGTGGGCATGAGGCCCTTCGATGTCCAGCTGATGGGTGGCATCGTGCTCCACCAGGGCCGGATCGCTGAAATGAAGACCGGCGAAGGCAAGACCCTGGTGGCTACTCTGCCTGCCTACCTGAACGCTCTGACCGGCCTAGGGGTTAACATCGTGACGGTGAACGACTACCTGGCCCGCCGGGACAGCGAGTGGATGGGCGGCATCTACCGTTTTCTGGGCTTGAAAGTCGGCCTGATTGTCCACGGGCTGGAGCCTCCGGAGCGCCTGGAGGCTTACGGGTCCGATATTACCTACGGCACCAACAACGAGTTCGGCTTTGACTATTTAAGAGATAATATGGTGATGCGGGCGGAGGATATGGTACAACGGGAGTTGAACTACGCCATCGTCGACGAGGTGGACAGCATCCTCATCGACGAGGCCCGTACGCCTCTGATCATCTCCGGCCAGGCAGAGAAACCGACCGAGTTGTACAAGCGGATCGCCCAGGTCGTCCCCCGGCTGCAACTTGAAACAGACTACCAGGTGGATGAGAAGCTGCATACTGTCGCCCTGACCGAGGATGGCACCCACAAGGTGGAGCAGTTGCTGTCGGTGAACAACCTCTCGGATGAGACCAACCTGGAGCTGGCCCACCACGTCTATGCCGGCCTGCGGGCTCACGCCCTAATGAAGCGTGACCGGGATTACGTGGTCAAGGACGGCAAGGTGATCATCGTCGACGAGTTCACCGGACGGTTGATGTTCGGCCGGCGCTACAGCGAGGGGCTGCACCAGGCGATCGAGGCCAAGGAAGGGGTAAGCATCGAGCGGGAATCCCAGACCCTGGCCACCATCACCTTTCAGAACTATTTCCGCATGTACACGAAACTGGCCGGCATGACCGGTACCGCCGCCACTGAAGAGGATGAGTTCCGAAAAATCTACGGTCTGGATGTGGTGGTGATCCCCACCAACAAGGCGATGATCCGCTGTGACGCCCCGGACGTGATCTACCGCACCGAACAGGGTAAGTTCAAGGCGGTGGTCGAGGAGGTCGCCGAGGTACACCAGGCCGGTCAGCCGGTGTTGGTGGGCACCATCTCCATCGAGAAATCGGAAGTGTTGAGCGGCATGCTCAAGCGCCGCGGTATTCCTCACCAGGTGCTGAATGCCAAGTTCCATGAGCAGGAGGCGAAGATCATCGCCCAGGCCGGACGGCTGGGAACGGCCACCCTCGCCACCAATATGGCCGGCCGTGGTACTGACATCATCCTGGGAGGCAACCCGGAATACCTGGCCCGTGAAGAATTGTTGCGCCAGGGTTATGAATCCGAGATTGTAGCCGAGGCAGCGGAGCACAGCATTCCCTCGACCCCGGAGGTGGCCGGCGCCCGGGAGTCATACCGGCGGTTGGTGGAGCAGTTTCGGAAGGAGACCGAGGCGGAGCATGAAAAAGTAGTGTCCCTGGGCGGATTGCGCATCATCGGCACCGAGCGCCACGAGAGCCGGCGGATCGACAACCAGTTGCGTGGCCGTTCCGGACGCCAGGGAGACCCCGGCCTGTCCCGGTTCTACGTTTCCCTGGAGGATGACCTGATGCGCCTGTTTGGCGCCGATAGTATCGCCGGGATCATGGACCGGCTGGGCATGGACGACTCCGTCCCGATCGAACACAATCTGGTCTCCCGTTCGATCGAGAATGCCCAGAAAAAGGTGGAAAACCGCAACTTCGATACCCGCAAGCAGGTGCTGGACTACGACGACGTCATGAACCAGCAGCGGGAAGTGATCTATGGTCAGCGGCGCCGGGTGCTGCGGGGCGAGTCGCTGCACGAGACCCTGGAAGAGATGATCGGCAGCGTGAACGCGACGGCAGTTACCCGCTTCACCACCGAAGGCAAATATCCGGAAGACTGGGACCTGGATGGCCTGATCGCATACGGAGAGCAAACTTTCCTGCCCCAGGAGACACTGACCGTGGAGGAGCTGCAGTCCCTGGGGAGCCGGGAGGCGATCCAGGAACGGCTGTCAGAGGAGGCCGAGTCCTTCTGGCAGGCGCGGGAAGAGGAGTTTGGTGGCAGCGACGCCCTACGCAATTTTGAACGCTTCATCCTGTTGCGGGTGGTCGACGAGAAGTGGATGGAGCATCTTGATGCCATGGACCAGTTGCGCCAGGGGATCGGCCTGCGAGGCTACGGCCAGAAAGACCCCCTGGTGGAGTATAAGTTCGAGGCCTACAACATGTTCCAGGAGATGATCGCCAGCGTCCAGGAGGATGTGGTGCGCTTTCTGTTCAAGCTGCGACTAGTGCAAGAACAGCCAACTGTGCAGCCAACGGTACGATTGCGCCAAGTAGTGGAGAACCGGGGGGATGATGAGGCTCCGGCCCAGCCCGTCAGGGTCAAGCAGGCTGTTGGCAGAAACGATCCCTGCCCTTGTGGGATCGGGAAAAAATATAAACGCTGCTGTGGAAAAAATGCTTAAGCAGGAACTTCGGCCTACTGTGACAAACTATTATTAATAGTATAGGAAGGTAAAGCCTTCCACCTGTCTAAAATTGGGTACCGGAAACGGAGGCCGTAGAGTGATCCGGTTCGATCGTGTCCTGGCCGGATACAATATTCCTGCGGATGTTTCCCGCGGTTCAGAATCGCAGCGGGAGTTTTTTTATCGGATCCTGTTAGGGGTCTTCAGCCCACGGATCATCCCTTTTTTAGACCGGTTGCTGGAGGTTGGGGAACTTTTTGGGCTGGCCGGCGTGGTATCCGTGGGGGAGAACCAGCTGCACCACGTGCTGCGCATGCTTGAACTGGCTGCCCAACTGCCGGACGACCTTCTGGCAGAGTTGCAGATCGAAAGCCAGGACCTGGTAAACTCCGTTATCTTTCATGATCTGGGCAAGGGCAGCGAAATTGACGACAGTCTTTTCGACCCGTTAGGGGTGTCCAAAATCGAGGCGCCTGCCCTGCTGCGCCAATATTATGGCCTGATTTGGGCGGAGTGGTTCACCCCCCTGCACGATCACGTGCTCCGCAGTTATGAGATCGCTGCACGGTATAAGCAGCCGGCCCCGGTGCTGGAGGCGGTGGCCCTGCACCATCATGTCAAGATCGGGCCAAAAGCCCTCGAATTAGTGGGGCATGTGCTTTCTCTGACTGGGGTAGTGCAGCTTGATGTCTACAACCACCATCCGGAACAGTACACCGCCCGGGGTAGTCATCTAGCCCAGTTGGTGGCGTTGCTCGACCAGCTATGCGCCATCGAAAAAAAGTTTCGGCTGCGGCTTAACACCGATCTGCAGTCGGATCAGGTAGAAGCGGATGTGGTGCGGGACCTGGTAATCGGTATCACCGGCATGGATGATCCGCGGCTACGGGCCATTGATATTACCCTGACCGGGAATGAGTCGGTGATCCTGCTAGACCTGCAGGCCTTTGGCAGATTCGTCAAACTGCACACAGAATTTGAGGTTCAGAGCGTCAAGATCTCCATTCTGCAGATAATCCGGTCGCTGGTGCGGGTCAACCGGGATCGTCAGGAGCACGATCTGGTAGCCCTGATCGGCGGCGATGAATACGCCATTGTGACCAGGGTGCGTGATCAGGAGCAGTTGCTGGAGATGATCAGGCGGATCGCTTTGGCTGTCAAGGCCAGGACCGAGTTCGATCTGCGTTTTGGCATAGGCGCTGGCGGGACTATCGCGGAGAACTTTCATCAGGCTCGGGTGCAGGCGGAAATTAATAAAAAATGTCATTTTTTAACGGAGTAACCCTATATCGCAGGAGGAAGAGTGAAGCAGATGATACTGGCTGAATTGAAAAGAGAGATCGAAAGATCGCAAAAAAGGCTTGAGGAATTGAGGGTTTCCCTTTGACGTCGCTCAGAAGCAAGAGCGCCTGAGCAAGATCGACACACAGTCAAGCGATCCCGATTTCTGGGCTGACCCGGCTCAAGCCGGGCGTGTGCTCCAGGAAGCGGCCCAACTAAAGGAAGACGTCGATCTCTACCACCAGTTGGAGCAGGATTTTGAGAACGTGTCATTGCTGTGGGAGTTGTACGGGGAATCTGAGGACGCCGGGCTGGGGTCGGAGCTGGAGGGCGAGAGCAAGAAGTTGACTGCGGCCCTCGACCGCTGGGAACAGCAGAATCTCTACAACGGCCCCTATGACCGCCGGAATGCTTTGATTTCCCTGCATGCGGGGGCTGGCGGCACCGAGGCCCAGGACTGGGTAGAGATGCTGTTCCGGATGTATGGACGTTGGGCCCAGGAGCACAACTATAAGGTGGAGGTGCTTGACTTGTTGCCCGGAGATGAGGCCGGGATCAAGAGCATCACCGCCTTGGTTGCGGGCGCCATGGCCTATGGCCACCTGAAGGCGGAGCGGGGTGTGCACCGGCTGGTAAGGATCTCCCCATTTGATGCCTCCGGGCGGCGCCATACTTCCTTTGCCTCAGTGGATGTGATTCCGGAGGTGGAGGATGATGCGGAGGTGGAGATTGACCCGGAGGATCTGCGAGTGGACACCTTCCGGGCTAGCGGGCACGGAGGCCAGCACGTCAACAAGACCGACTCCGCGGTGCGTATTACCCACCTGCCCACCAATACCGTGGTGCAGTGCCAGTCCGAGCGTTCCCAACTGTCCAACCGCCTCTGGGCGATGAAGATGCTGCGCTCCCGATTATATGAACTGAAGGTGCGGGAGCAGGAGCAAAAGATGGCCACACTGCGGGGCGAGCAGCGCGAGATCGCCTGGGGCAACCAGATTCGTTCTTACACCTTCGAGCCCTACACCCTGGTCAAGGACCACCGCACCGGCGTGGAGATCGGCAATGTGCAGGCGGTCATGGATGGGGCGATCGACCCCTTCATCGAGGCCTACCTGCGGTATGCCCACGCCCGCGCCCGCGCCCGCTAAAGCGGGCACCCGGCGGGCACCCGGCGGGCAACCGGACTGTTGACCAGCGGATAGAATGAATGAACGCCCTCGAAGACTTTTCGAGGGTTTTTTTGTGCCTATCGCGGATGTAAAGGGGTGAAATTGCAGGTTTTATGCCAAACTAACCGGGAAGGGGTGTCAAGCGGTGCTACAGCGCAGGATCAAACAGTTGTTGCCGAAAAGAATGTTGCTAGCCTGGTTGGGTATCACCATAGGCTCGCTGTTTATCGCCCTGGCCCTGGACATGTTTCTCGTGCCCAACCGGATCGCTGCGGGCGGGGTTACCGGCCTGGCGACTATCTTTTTCTATGTGCTGAAGATCCCCATCAGCTGGACGATCATGGTCCTGAACGTCATCTTGCTGTTGCTGTCCTACCGTGAGCTGGGCTTGCGGCTGGTGATCCGCAGTCTCTATGGGGCGGCGGCCACCGCGGTGTTCGTGGGCCTGCTGCAGCGCTGGACGCCCATCCCCACCCATGACCTCCTGCTGTCGTCAATCTACGGTGGCATTATCGCCGGCCTGGGCACCGGGATCGTCCTGCGGTCCGGGGGCACCACCGGTGGCACCGATCTGGTGGCCCGTTTGGTGCACAAGTACCTGCCCATAACGATGGGCCAGGCCTTGCTAGGGACGGATTCGATGGTGATCACCATGGCCGGCATCTTCTTCAGCGCCGAACTGGCCCTCTATGCCCTCCTGGGGCTGATGGCCACCAGCAAGGTAATCGATCTGGTGCAGGAAGGCCTCAGTTTTGCGAAAGCGGCCTTTATTATCACCAGCCATCATGAGGAGGTGGCCCGGGCGATTTTCCGGGAATTGGGCCGGGGAGTGACTGCCCTCACCGGACAGGGGATGTATACGGGCGAGCGACGCCCGGTGTTGATCAGCGTTGTTGCCAAGACTGAGGAGAGCCGCCTCAAGGCGGTAGTTTACAGGGAAGACGCTGAGGCGTTCGTGTTCATCACTGATGCCCATGAAGTGCTCGGGGAGGGGTTCAAGAGTTACCGCTGAGGCGCTGTACGGCCGCTCGCCTGCCTCGTTGAATCCGCAGAAATAAACCTGACGTCTAACACCAGAACCGTCCCCGTGTTTTACCCGTGCTAGGGGAATAATTCTCTTATATACAAAGGACGTGCTTTATGTAAAAATTATATTAAGTTACAGATCATTTGCTGTTCATATAGCTTGTTGGAAACGGATTTTCAAGGTGTTGGGGATGGTGATCTGATGGTGATTTCTCTGGAAGAGATTGTGCGCGAGGTAAATGACCTGCCTACAATGCCCGGCATTGCGGTTCAGGTGATCAGGCTGACCGAAGATCCTTATTCAACCGTGAAGCAGCTAAACGAAGTAATCTGCCAGGATCAATCAATGACGGCAAAAGTGTTGCGTCTGTCCAACTCTGCCTATTATGGATATTCCCGCCGTATCGCCACCATCGTCGAGGCGATTGGGGTCCTGGGTTTTAGCACGATCCGCGACCTGGTTGTAGCAGCGTCCGTGAATAACGTTTTAAATAGGGAAGTGCAAGGCTATCAGATAGCCAGGGGCGAGATATGGCGACACTCCGTTACCTGCGCCATGACTGCCCGCGCCATCGCCCGGCACGTTCGCTTCCCGGCAGCCGATCGGGCCTTTATTGCCGGGTTAATGCACGACATCGGCAAGGTGATTCTAAATATTTACATGGTCGATTTCTACGGTGAGATCATCAAGCGGGCGCGTCAGGAACAGCGGCCATTTTCGGCGGTAGAAGAGGATGTATTGGGCTTTACGCATGCCACTGTAGGTGGCATGGTAGCCGATAAGTGGAACCTGCCCACCGACCAGGTGGAGGCTATAACCTGCCACCATACCCCGCTTGATGCCAAGGAAAACCCCCAGCTTACTGCCATCGTTCACCTAGCCGACATTGTGTGCATGGCGATGGGGATCGGCCTGGGCGGCGATGCCCTGCACTACAGCCTTGCGGGTGAGACCCTCACCCTGTTCGGGTTGAGCGAGCCGGACATGGAGTTGATCATGGCTGAACTGGCGGAACTGATGGGCGATATAAACATGTTTAACTAAAGAACGTAGCCGTGGAGGCCGCAATTATCTGCAATTGTTCGATGCTTGGCGCCTCAGGCAAATCGACACGAAATGAGCCCTTAGGGGCATGCCACTGTCTGGGGTTCTGATGCAAGGGGAGGAATCATTTTGGCCGAAGCGCAGGATGAACTGATCGAAGAGTTGCGTCAAAGGGCTCGGCAAATACGCTGCGACCTGGTGCGCATGCTGGCGGCTGCCGGTTCAGGGCACAGCGGTGGGAGCCTGTCTGCGGTAGAAATTGTGACCACGTTATACTGGCACGTGCTGAGGATCAGACCCGAAGACCCGTCCTGGCCCGACCGTGACCGCTTCGTCCTAAGCAAGGGACATGCCGCCCCGGTACTGTATGCCGCCCTGGCCGAGCGTGGCTATTTTCCAGTCGCAGAGTTGCTGACCCTCCGAAAGCTGGGTAGCCGCCTGCAGGGACATCCGGACCTGCGCAAATTGCCGGGAGTGGAGGCTTCCACCGGGTCCCTGGGCCAGGGCCTTTCGGTCGGCCTGGGCATGGCCCTGGCGGGCCGGCTCGACCGGCGACCCTACCGGGTATACGTGCTGTTGGGGGACGGGGAATGCGAGGAGGGGCAAGTCTGGGAGGCGGCCATGGCGGCGGCTCATTACCAGGCGGGCAACCTGACAGCCATCATCGACAATAACGGGCTGCAGATCGACGGTCCGATAACGTCGGTGCTGTCGCCCCTGCCGCTGCCGGAGAAATGGCGGGCCTTCGGATGGGCGGTTACTGAGGTGGACGGCCACGACCTGCCCGCCCTGCTGCAGGCTTTTGACTGGGTGGCGGGTAACACCGGACAGCCGACGGCGATCGTGGCGCATACCGTGAAGGGCAAGGGGGTCTCCTTCATGGAGAACCAGGTCGACTGGCACGGCAAGGCCCCGAGCGCGGAGCAGGCTGCCTGCGCCCTGAAGGAACTGCAGCAGGAGGAGGTCAAGAGATGAACAGCCAGCAGAACCAGCAACTGATCGCTAACCGGGACGCCTATGGCCAGATACTGGTGGAACTGGGCCAGTCTGTTCCCGAACTGGTGGTGCTCGACGCCGACCTCTCCAAGTCCACCAAGACGAGTGAATTTGCCAAGGCTTATCCGGAACGCTTTTTTGATATGGGAATTGCCGAACAGAACCTGATGGGCACGGCTGCTGGCCTGGCCCTGGCCGGAAAGATCCCCTGTGCCAGCACTTTTGCCGTCTTTGCCACCGGTCGCGCTTTCGACCAGGTTCGCAATACCATTGCCTATCCCGGACTGAACGTGAAGATTGTGGCGACACACGCCGGGATCACCGTGGGAGAGGACGGCGCCTCTCACCAGGCGATCGAGGATATCGCCCTGATGCGGGTGCTGCCGGGAATGACTGTGATCGTGCCGGCGGATGCCACCGAGACCAGAAAAGCGGTAACAGCAGCGGTAGCGGTGAAGGGCCCGGTCTACATCCGGCTCGGACGCACGGCGGTGCCGGTGCTGTTCGGTGAGGATTATCAGTTTCAGATCGGCAAGGCGGTGGTCCTGAGGGATGGGGCTGACGCCGTGGTCTTTGCCACCGGAGTGATGGTGCACGAGGCCCTGCTGGCGGCGGTACAACTCGCCGAACAGAGTGTGAGCGTGGCGGTGGTGGATGTCCACACCATCAAGCCCCTGGATGTGGAACTGATAGTCGAACTGGCTCGCCGTACGGGAGCGGTGGTCACCGCCGAGGAACACTCCATCTACGGCGGACTGGGGAGTGCGGTGGCCGAGGTCCTTGGAGAGCATTATCCGGTGCCCCTGGTGCGGGTGGGAGTAATGGACCGCTTCGGTGAATCAGGAAACCCGGCGGAGTTGATGGAGGCCCTTGGCCTGACGGCGCCTCATATTATTAAGGCGGTGGGACAGGTGCGCCTCCGGTCAGGTCGATAATATTCAATACTGAACAGGAAGAAAAAAGAAATTGAAAAAAGGAAAATAACAATTTATGTCGAAACAACTCCTAGTGGGGAGTTGTTTTCTGTTCATTCAGACATTGTTTGCCTAGGTTACTAGGCCTATAGCGGGGGGCGACCGGAGGCCAAGCACTATGACCTGTTGTTGCCCATGTAACATTGGGTCAGAAATCATGGCCGGCTCCGAGGTGATGCGGGTGATCCAGTTCTTTAATGTTTCCAAGTTTTATAACAATTCTAGGGCCCTGACTGGTGTCACACTCCAGATCGAAAAAGGAGAATTTGTCTTTCTGGTTGGCCCGAGTGGCGCCGGAAAGTCTACCATGCTGAAGATGATCTTCAGAGAGGAAATTCCCACCAAGGGTCAGATCTACGTCTGTGGCCGCAGCATCATTAGAATGAGGCATAACGAGATCCCCTTCCTGCGCCGGCAGATCGGCATGGTCTTCCAGGATTTCCGGCTGCTTCAGGAGCGTACAGCTTACGAGAATGTGGCTTTTGCCATGCAGGTGATCGGGGCAAGCTCCAGGGAGATCAAGCAGCGAGTGCCAGAGGTCTTAGGGTCGATGGGCTTGAAGGGTATAGGCAACATGTTTCCGCGGCAACTCTCCGGTGGCGAGCAGCAGCGGGTGGCCATTGCCCGGGCATTGGTCAACAAACCGGCCCTGCTGGTGGCCGATGAACCGACCGGGAATCTGGACCGGGATACGGCCTGGGAGATCATCAACTGTCTCCAGGAGGTCAACAACCAGGGAACGACTGTGGTGATCGCCACCCATGCCCGGGAGATTGTCGATACTATGCGCCAGCGGGTGATCGCTCTGGAAAAAGGAAGAGTGGCACGGGATGAGTACGAAGGTGCTTACGCCCATGCTACCTAAAACCTGGATCTATATTGTTCAGGAGACCCTGCGCTCCTTAAAACGGAATGGGTGGTTGAATTTTGCGGCAGCGGGGACGACTGCCGTGTCTCTTTTTATACTGGGAGTTGCCATTCTGCTGGTGATCGACACCAACTTTATTGCCAGTTCCGTAGAATCCAACGTCGAGATCATGACCTACCTGCAGGACAGAGTCCAGGGAGACGCAATCACCGCCCTGCGCACCCAGATTCAAGCCATTCCCGAGGTCAAGGAGGTGAGTTTCATCTCCAAGGATCAGGCCCTGACCTCGTTGGAACAACAATTCGGCCAGTCTGGTCAACTGCGGGAGAGTCTGGGCGGGACCAACCCTCTACCCGATGCCTTTAAGGTGAGCACCACGGACCCCCGGGATGTAACGGGGGTGGCCAACCTATTGAGCCGCATGCCCGGGGTGGATAAGGTGCGTTACGGTCAGGGCGTGGTGGAGAAACTGCTCGAACTCACCTACTACATGCGCCTGATCGGACTGACTATCGTGGTCCTGCTGGCGCTCTGCGCTATCTTCCTGATCGCCACCACCATCCAGCTGACCATGTTCGCCCGGCGGCGCGAGATCGGGATCATGAAGTCGGTAGGAGCGACCGACTGGTACGTGCGCTGGCCGTTCCTGCTGGAGGGGATCATCCTGGGTGGCGCCGGAGCGGTGGTGGCTGTTGCCGTGCTGTTCTTCTCGTACAGCACCCTGGCCTCCAAGGTGATGGAGACGCTGCCATTCGTACCGCTGATGTACAACAACCTGGTGCTGATGCAGCTCTTCCTGAGCCTGCTGGCAGCGGGCGTGGGGCTGGGTATTATCGGTAGCCTGATCTCGGTGCACCGCTACCTTCAGGCCTGATTTTCAGCCATATCGGGCGTCGCTTTTCTGGCTGAAATGTTTGTGGGTGAGGAGGAGAACGTATTCTTGAAAAGGATTAGAGTCATTTTAGGCTTGTTCTTGGCAGTGTTGATGCTCACTGTTGCCATATGGCCTACCTGGGCCTCAGAACTTGATGACAAACAGAGCGAGCTTGACCGACTCAACCAGCAGATCGAGCAGGAAAAGGCGCGATTGACCCAGAAGGTCAACCAGGGGCAATTGGTAACGCAGCAGTTGTATCAGCTCGATAAGAGTATTGTGCAGACCCAGGACGATCTGGATAACCTGAACGGCAACATTATCCTGCTGCAGACCCGAATTAATAGCGCTCAGCAGGATCTGCAGAAGACGCAGGCCAACCTCGATGATCGGACACAAATATTCGACGACCGCCTCAAGAGTATCTATATCGAGGGCAATATCTCCTACCTGGATGTATTGTTTCAGGCCACCAGCCTGAGTGATTTTCTGACCCGCTTTGACCTGTTGCAGCGGATCGCCGAGCAGGATATCTCGCTGATGAAGCAGATCTCCGCCATGCGCGACCAGATTGCCCAGAGCAAAAAAGATATGGAGGGCAAAAAGGCGCAAATGGTCGTGCTCCAGAACCAGACTCTGGCCAAGAAGAACGATCTGACGGCGAGCAGCCAGCAAAAGAAGCAGCTTATGGCTCAGATCAAAGCCCAGCAAAATGCCTTGCAGCATGGTATTGACATGGAAGAGGCTGCTGCCGAGCAACTCACCCAGTTCATCCAGCAGATGCAGAACAAGAATGCCCCGCCTCAGGGCACCGGGCGCCTGGTCTGGCCGGTCAGGGGTCCCATCACCTCTCCCTTTGGTATGCGTATCCATCCGATCACGCATCGATACTCGGGGCATACGGGGATCGACATCGGTGTCGCCTACGGTACCAGCATCGCCGCGGCCGACGGCGGCACGGTGATCTTCGCCGGCTGGAATGATGCTTACGGCAATATGACTGTCATCGACCATGGCGGTGGCATCGCCACCATGTACGCTCACCAGTCCAACCAGTTGGTGAGTGTGGGGGATCATGTACGCCAGGGCCAGATCATCGGCAAGGTGGGCAGCACCGGGTGGAGCACGGGGCCGCACCTGCACTTCGAGGTGCGCGTCAACGGCACTCCGGTCAACCCCATGAACTATCTGAGATAATCACGTGACGTTAAAAAATAGATTGACCAGTAACGAGCCGGGGCGGTCAGCCCCGGATTTGTTGTATATCTAACGAGAACCGGCATCTGAACTTGATGGCCACGGTAGTTGCAAAGATCCTGAAAATGGGAGTTCAAGGGTTATATTATTTGCAGATCGGGTGTATAGGGTTGCCAAACGTGAATTAAGTTTAAGCCCTTATGCGGCAATGCTTTTAAAGTCGTTAATAATAAGGTAAGATACTTCATATAGTGGGGATAATAGGAAGTAACAGGGTTATTTCGATTGCGAGGTGGATGCGCTGGAACGGCGTTGGGTGAGGACAATAGTTCCCTGGATAATTATTGCCTGTATTGCGGCCGGGTTGGGCGGCCTTTTCTTTTGGGCAGGCCAGTCGGGGGTGGGCAACCTGGTCAGGACCTACTTGCTGATCAGGGCGAATGCCCTGGTGCAGGTGCCCACATCGACATTGGTGGAGGGCGCCATGAAGGGGATGGTGGACGCCCTGGGTGACCCCTACTCGGTCTACCTGGACAAGGATAACTACCGGGAATTGAGCGTCCAGATCGAGGGTTCCTTCGGGGGGATCGGGGTAGAGTTCGATATGGACAAGGACCGGCACCTGGTGATTGTCTCCGTCCTGCCGGGGACGCCGGCGGCTAGGGCCGGTCTCAAGAGTGCTGACGTTATGGTTCAGATCGACGATAAGGATGCCACCCAGATGTCCCTGGAAGATGCTGCCAAGCTGCTTCGCGGCAACATTGGCACCGCTGTCGCCATCAAGGTCTGGCGGCAGCAGGAGAACAGGTACCTGTCCGTCAACCTGAAGCGGGAGCAGATTTCTTTACCTTCAGCGATGGGCAGGGTGCTCCCGGACCATCCGCAGATCGCCTACGTCCAGGTGTTGCGCTTCAACCAGGACAGCACTCTGGCCCAGTTGAAACAGGCGTTTGCGGAGATCGACAAGAAGGGCTACCAGGCCTTGATCCTGGATCTGCGGGACAATCCCGGCGGTGATTTGCAGACTGCCGTGGAGCTGGCTGGCTATTTCGTTCCGCCGGGGCCGGTGGTGCGGATCGTGCACCGGGGCGGGGCAGAGGAGATCTGGCGCTCCAGCCAGAAGACGCAGTATTTGAAGGTGCCGCTGGCAGTGCTGGTCAACGGTGGCAGCGCCAGCGCCTCGGAGATCGTGGCCGGAGCGATCAAGGACACCGGTAGCGGCGCCCTGATCGGGGAACGCACCTTTGGCAAGGGTGTGGTGCAGACCGTTTTCCCCTTGAGCGGCCAGGTGGGCGTCAAGCTGACCACTGACAAGTACCTGACCCCTAAGGGGATCGACATCAACAAGAAGGGGATCGATCCCGATATAACGGTCAAGCAATCCAGCGACGGCGAGCAGGACTTACAGCTGCAGAAGGCGGTGCAGTTGCTGCTCGAGAAGCTCGGCAAGGTGCCGAAGCAAGCTGCGTAAAGGGGGACTGGTAGATGGGCTTTCCCTGGGGCGCCATCCTGTCCCAGATCCTCGCGGTCTTTCTACAGGTATTATTTTATCAACCTTTTTTCTGGATAATTGTGGTGCTGATCTGGCTGCAGAACCGGCGCCTGTTGAACACCAGAGAGGCCCTCTTCGGCGTCCGAGGCTCCGTACTGTACCCGGTGCTGACGGCCATTGGCTATGGCATCCTCGGAGGGTTGATCGGGAGTGTGCTGATGGTAGTCTTGGGGATCTCCCTGAACGATCTGGGGATCCTCTGGTTGTGGATCATCGCCATATTGCTGATGCTGATCAACCCCCGTTTCCTGTGCTTCTCCTACGCCGGCGGTATCCTGGCCCTGATCTCCCTGCTGACAGGCTATCCGAAGCTGAACATCCCGGCCCTGATGGGGTTGGTGGCAGTGTTGCACCTGATCGAGAGCGTGCTGATCCTCATCAGCGGGCACATCGATCCGCTTCCGGTCTACGTGCGCAACCGGTTTGGCCGGGTGGTAGGCGCCTTCAACTTACAGAAGTTCTGGCCGATACCGCTGGTTGTGGTGGCCATGGCCACTGTCGCTCAACAGGGGCCGACTGGAGATATGATCAGGATGCCGGACTGGTGGCCGCTGCTAAGGCCGTTGGGCGTATTATCGGCCCAAGCGGCTTACGGTCTCCTGCCGGTGATCGCCGCCCTGGGCTACGGAGAGTTGGCCGTCACCTGCCTGCCCCGGGAGCGGGTCAGACGCACCTCGCTGCACCTCACCCTATTTAGCCTGGTGCTGCTGTGCCTGGCCATACTGGCCGCTTACGTGCCACAGACGGTGATCCTGGTCACCCTGTTCGCCCCTCTCGGACACGAGGTGGTGATCCGCGTGGAGCAGCGGTCGGAACTGCAGGGGCAGCCCCGCTTCGTGCCACCCGCTCGTGGCGTGATGGTGCTGGATGCGCTCAGGGGTTCGCCATCCCAGCAGGCCGGCCTGCGCTCCGGAGACGTGATCCTCAAGATTGCAGACATTCCGGTAAATTCCCGGGCCCAGTTGGCCTACGCCCTGGATATTTCCGGTCCCTCCGTGGAGATCGAGTACCAGCAGGAGCCCGGCCGCCTGAGGCGCACCCGGATCACCGTGGATCCGAACGGCCCGCCGGACCTGATCGCTCGCTACGGAGTGATATTGGCGCCTGAGCCGAATGACCCGCCCACCGTAGACCTCTCCACGACCAGCCCCCTGCAAGGGATCTACCGCCGCCTCGCCCGTGCCCGCCACTGATGCCGGACAATCTGCATGCCTTGGGGCAAGCCTGTCGAGCCCTTCTCTGCGGTAGGCAGGGAGTATCGATTTGTGCTATAATTTTGGGGTGAAAACCCCATTTTATTTATGCGCTGTCAAATCAGAGGGCATGCCGAGAGTCATATACACCGGCTTGACTTAGATAAACAAATTCTTGATTCAGATGGGGTTTTAACCCCATCTGAATCTTAGAAGATGTTATCCCACCCCACCGGGGCACCCTCTGGGTCGGGTACCCGGGTGCCCGGTTTAGCGCCGCTTACCTGTGCCGTTTTCCACGTGCAGGCGGCTTTCAGGCTGAAGCGAAGCTTCAGAGCCTGCCTTCAGGCCGGGCGTCAGTCCGGATACGGAGCTCCTGCTTCTTGAAGCGGGAGTCTTAGCGGCGGTTAGCTATCGGAGAAAGGTGTTTTTTTATGGCTGCTTTTCAACTCAAGTCCCCCTTTCAACCGACCGGCGACCAGCCGCAGGCGATCGCCCAGTTGACCGCGGGCCTCAGGCAGGGGATGCCCACGCAGACCCTGCTGGGGGTTACCGGTTCCGGCAAGACCTTCACCGTGGCGGGGCTGATCCAGGAGGTGCAGCGGCCGACCCTGGTAATCGCCCATAACAAGACCCTGGCCGCCCAACTCTGTGGGGAGTTCCGGGAATTTTTCCCGGACAATGCGGTCGAATATTTCGTCAGCTACTACGATTACTTTCAACCTGAGGCCTATGTGCCCCAGACCGATACCTATATCGAGAAGGACTCCTCTCTGAACGAGGAGATCGACAAGCTGCGCCACTCAGCCACCGCCGCCCTGTTCGAGCGGCAGGATGTGATTATCGTGGCCAGCGTCTCCTGCATCTACGGTTTAGGCTCACCGGGCGCCTACCGGGACATGATGCTGTCCCTGCGCCAGGGGATGAAGATCGACCGGGACAGCGTGCTGGCCAAGCTGATCGAAATCCAGTATGTGCGCAACGATTACGACTTCGCCCGTGGCCGCTTCCGGGTGCGGGGGGACGTGTTGGAGATCTTCCCGGCCTCCTTCAGCGAAAAGGCCCTGCGGGTGGAGTTCTTCGGAGATGAGATCGAACGGATTCTGGAGATCGACACCCTGACCGGGGAGGTGTTGGCCCGGCGGCTGCATGCCGTGGTTTTCCCGGCCTCCCACTACGTGACCCCCCGGGGCGAGATGGAACGTGCCATCGAGGGGATCGCCGCGGAGCTGGAGCAGCGCCTGCCGGAGTTGCGGGGCGAGGGCAAGCTGCTGGAAGCCCAGCGTCTGGAGCAGCGTACCCGCTACGATCTGGAGATGATGCGGGAGGTGGGCACCTGCAAGGGGATCGAGAACTATTCCCGGCACCTGACCGGGCGCCCGCCGGGGGAGCCACCCTACTGCCTGATGGACTTCTTTCCCCAGGATATGCTGGTGGTGATCGACGAGTCCCACGCCACCATCCCTCAACTGAACGCCATGTACGCCGGGGACTATTCCCGGAAACGCACCCTGGTGGACTACGGCTTCCGTCTACCCTCGGCCCTGGACAACCGGCCGCTGCGTTTTGACGAGTTCGTGTCCAAGGTATCGCAGGTAGTCTTCGTCTCGGCCACGCCGGGGCCCTACGAATTGTCCCGGAACGACCGGGTGGTGGAGCAGATCGTGCGTCCGACCGGGCTGATCGACCCGGAGATCCAGGTACGGCCGGCCACCGGCCAGGTGGACGACCTGGTGGAAGAGATCAGGCTGCGGGTGGAAAAGCAGCAGCGGGTCCTGGTCACCACGCTGACCAAGAGGATGGCGGAGGACCTGACCGATTACTTGAGAGATCTGGACATCAAAGTACGCTACCTGCACTCGGAGATCAACACCCTGGAGCGCATGGAGATCCTGCGGGACCTGCGCCTGGGCGTCTTTGACGTACTGGTGGGGATCAACCTGCTGCGGGAGGGCCTCGACCTGCCGGAGGTCTCCCTGGTGGCGATCCTGGACGCCGACAAGGAGGGTTTCCTGAGATCGGAGCGCTCCCTGATCCAGACCATCGGACGGGCCGCCCGCCACGTGGACGGCCGGGTGATTATGTATGCGGACACTGTTACCGGGTCGATGCAGAAGGCGCTCGATGAGACCAACCGCCGGCGGCGCATCCAGACGGATTACAATCGGCGTTACCAGATCACGCCCCGTTCCATCCAGAAGGCGGTCCGGGGGGTGCTGGAGATCACCCTGCCCGGGGGCCCGCTGGCGGACGCGGCTGAGGGTGGCGAGACCTACAATGCCAAGAATATCAAGAATCTGGCCAAACCGGACCTGGAAAAACTGATCGCCGGGCTGGAGCAGGAGATGCGCCAGGCGGCCCGGGGTCTGGCCTTCGAGAAGGCTGCCGCGGCCCGCGACCTGATCATCGAGCTGCGCAAGGAGATCATCTCCCGCCAGAGGCATGGAAAACGGGTGCCCGGGCCCGCTGAAGCGGGCATTGGGCGCGAACGCGGCCTGCAGGACGCCGCTGCAGCCGCCGAACTGCCGGCAACAACGCTGGTTGACGAGGGGGGGGCGAAGAGCGAGACATGGCCAAGAAACCATCAAAACAAGCGGAAAACGAGATCCACCTCCCGTCCCGGGACAAAATCGTCATCCGGGGGGCGCGGGTCCATAATCTAAAGAATATCGACGTGGAGATCCCCCGCAACAAACTGGTGGTGGTCACCGGCCTGTCCGGGTCCGGCAAGTCCTCCCTGGCCTTCGATACCATCTATGCCGAGGGGCAGCGCCGCTACGTGGAGTCGCTCTCGGCCTATGCCAGGCAGTTCCTGGGGGTGGCCGACAAGCCGGATGTGGATTACATCGAGGGCCTGTCTCCGGCCATCTCCATCGACCAGAGGGCGGGCAGCCGCAACCCCCGTTCCACCGTGGGGACGGTGACGGAGATCTACGACTACCTGCGCTTGTTGTTCGCCCGGGTCGGCAGGCCGCACTGCCCCCAATGCGGGCGTCCGGTACGGCAGCAGACCGTCTCCCAGATGGTGGACCAGGTGATGACCTATCCGGAGGGGACGAGAGTGCAGGTCCTGGCGCCGCTGGTGCGGGGCAAGAAGGGGGAGCACCTGAAGCTGTTGTCCGAGGCGCAGCGCAAGGGGTTTGTGCGCGTCCGGATCAATGGGGAGATCCGGGAACTGGGCGAGGAGATCCAGCTGGACCGGAACCGCAAGCACAACATCGAGGTGGTGGTCGACCGCCTGGTGGTGCGCCCGGGCCTGGAACGACGTCTGGCCGATTCCCTGGAGACCGCCCTGGAACTGGGCGGGGGTACGGTGATCGCCCTCGTGCACGATGACCAACCGCCGGAACCGGAGGGCCAGGAGGCCCAACCGGTGGAACTCGGGGGAGCCGTTGAGGGGCTGGCCAAGGCCGGGGATGTAGGTGTCGAGTATACCTTCAGCCAGAACTTTGCCTGTCCGGAGTGCGGGATTGGCCTGGCGGAGATCGAACCGCGGCTCTTCTCTTTCAACAGCCCCTACGGGGCCTGCAAGGAATGCTCTGGTCTGGGTTACCGGCTGGAGGTGGACGAGTCGCTGGTGGTCGATCCGGACCTGCCCGTACGGGCAGGAGCGTTGATCCCCTGGACGCGCTCGCCGCAGCATTACTACCCGCAGCTGGTACAGGCTGTCCTGGAGCACTATAGCTGCTCCTGGGACACTCGCTTCAAAGACCTGCCGGCGGAGGTGCAGCACACCCTGCTCTACGGCGGCACTGAACGGATCCGTTTCCGCTACCGGGATAGCTATGGCCAGACCAAGTCCTGGTCCGCCAACTATGAGGGGGTCATTCCCCACCTGGCGCGCCGCTACCGGGAGACGGAGTCGGAGGAGGTGCGGGATGATATTGCCGAATTCATGACCTCGCGCCCCTGCCCTGACTGCCATGGGGCCAGGCTGAAGCCGGAAGCCCTGGCGGTGCGCCTGAATGAAAGGAACATAGATGAAGTGGCGCGGCTGACCATCCGGGAAGCCCGCAACTTCTTTAACAGTCTGCAGTTGAATGACCGGGAGCAGCAGATCTCCCGCCAGATCCTGAAGGAGATCGATAACCGGTTGGGTTTTCTGGTCAACGTGGGGCTGGATTACCTGACCCTGGACCGGGCGGCCGGCACCCTCGCTGGAGGCGAGGCGCAGCGCATTCGCCTGGCTACCCAGATCGGGTCGGGACTGGTGGGGGTGCTCTACATTCTGGACGAACCCAGTATCGGGTTGCATCCCAGGGATAATGGCAGGCTGATCAAGACCCTGATGGACCTGCGTGACCTGGGCAACACCCTGATCGTGGTGGAGCATGACGAAGAGATGATGCAGAGCGCCGACGAGATTATCGACATCGGACCGGGGGCCGGGGTGCATGGCGGCGAGATCGTGGCCCAGGGCACCCTGGAGGAGATCGCCAGGTCGCCGGAGTCGATCACCGGCCAGTACCTGAGCGGCAAGCTGGATATTCCCATCCCCACTGCTCGCCGCCGTCCGGACGACAGATGGCTGAGGGTTTATGGGGCGAAAGAATTCAACCTGAAAGACATCGACGTAGCCATCCCCCTGGGGCTGTTCGTCTGCATCACCGGGGTCTCCGGCTCCGGCAAGAGCACCCTGCTGGAGGAGATCATCTACAAGGCCCTGGCCCGGAGGCTCAATGGAGCGCGGTCACATCCGGGCGCCTACCGGGAATTGCGCGGTCTGGAGCATTTGGATAAGGTGATCGAGATCGATCAGTCCCCCATCGGGCGCACGCCTCGCTCCAACCCGGCCACCTACACCGGGGCCTTCGACGGCATCCGTGAGCTGTTTACCCTGACTCCGGACGCCAGAATGCGGGGTTATAAGCCAGGGCGATTCAGCTTCAACGTGCGGGGCGGGCGGTGCGAGGCCTGCCGGGGCGATGGGATCATCAAGATCGAGATGCATTTTCTCCCGGACGTTTACGTCTCCTGCGACGAGTGCAAGGGCAGCCGCTACAACCGGGAGACTCTGGAGGTCAAATACAAGGGGCAGAGCATTGCCGATATCCTGAGCATGACGGTCAGCGAGGCAGTGGAGTTCTTCCAACACATCCCCAAGATCAGCCGCAAGCTGGAGACCATGAACGACGTGGGCCTGGGCTATATCAAGCTCGGCCAGCCGGCCACCACTCTGTCCGGGGGCGAGGCCCAGCGGGTGAAGCTGGCAACGGAGCTGTCCCGGCGCAGCAACGGGCGCACCCTGTACATTCTGGATGAGCCCACCACCGGCCTGCACAAGGACGATATCAAGCGGCTGCTGCAGATCCTCGAGCGCCTGGTAGAGGCGGGGAACACCGTGGTGGTCATCGAGCACAACCTGGACGTGATCAAGACGGCGGACTACATCATCGACCTGGGTCCCGAGGGCGGCGCCCTGGGTGGCTACCTGATCGCCTCCGGCACCCCCGAGGAGATTGCCGCCCACCCCACCTCCTATACCGGACAGTACCTGCGCAAGATACTCAAGTCTCCAGCGCCGACAGCGGCGGAGGAGAAGGCGGTCCTCTCCCGCACCTGAAGGGTGGTGACAGGGTATGCCGGATGAAGCCTATCTAGACGAACAATCGGAGAAGATCCGGGAACTGAAGCGGGAACTCGAACTGGTGCCGGAGCGGCCGGGGGTCTACCTGTTCCGCAATCGTGCCGGGGTCGTGGTCTACGTAGGCAAGGCGATCTCCCTGCGCAACCGCCTGCGCTCCTACTTCCAGGAGAAAGGCCAGCCGGAGAAGACCCGGCGCCTCGTCGTAGAGGCCGCCAGGTTCGAGTACCTGGTGACCGATTCCGAGGTCGAGGCCCTGATCCTGGAGTGCAACCTGATCAAGGAGTACCGGCCAAAATTCAATATCAACCTGAAAGACGACAAGTCCTATCCCTTCCTCCGGGTGACGGCAGAGGAGTTTCCCCGGGTCATGGTCACCAGGCGCCTGGTGCGGGACGGTTCCCGCTACTTCGGACCCTATCCGGATGTGGGCGCCGTCAGGGAGACGCTGGGATTCCTGCGCAAGCTGTTTCCCTTCCGATCCTGCTCTGGCCAGACGCTGGCCCCCCGCAGCCGGCCCTGCCTTAACGCCCAGATCAGACAGTGCCTGGGACCCTGTACCGGGCGGGTATCACCCCAGGACTACCGGGAAATGATCGAGAACCTGGTGCTGTTCCTGGAGGGGAAGACCAGGGAGGTAGAGAAGAGCCTGACTGCCCGGATGGCCGAGGCGTCACGGAGGATGGAGTTTGAGCAGGCGGCGCGCCTGCGGAACCAGTTGAGCGCCCTGAAGACTGTGCGGGAGCAGCAGCGGGTCGCCCAGGCTGACGGCAGCGATGAGGATGTCCTGGCGGTTGGCGCCTGGCTGGACGAGGTCTGTGTGCTGATCCTGCGGGTCCGGAGTGGTCAGTTGGTGGCGGAGGAGAACTACTTCCTGGCCGGGGCGGAGGAGATGCCGGGCGGCGAGATCCTAGGTTCTTTCATCAAGCAGTACTACCACGCCGGTCGGGAGATCCCCCCGGCCCTGCTGGTCAGCAGCCCGCTGCCGGAGGCGGATCTGTTAAGCGAGTGGCTGAGGCGGTTGCGGGGCAAGAAGGTGGCCATCCGGACACCCAGCCGCGGGCCTGGGCACAAACTGCTCAAGATGGCTCTGGAAAATGCCCATATCTATGCGGAGCGGCGCCATCAGCAGGCGCTGAGAACCAGGGAGAAAGGGCGCAGCCTCGTGTTCGAGCTGCAGCGGGCGCTAGGTCTGGCCAAACCGCCCCGGCGGGTGGAATGCGTGGACATTTCGCACTTTGGCGGCCAGGACACGGTGGGATCCCTGGTGCTCTTCACCGACGGCACTCCCGACACTAAGGGATACCGCCGCTATAAGATCCACGATGCCTGGCCCGGGGACGACTATTCTGCTCTGCAGGAGGTGCTGCGGCGGCGGATCGCCCAGGCAAAGAAGGCCGGCCGGTCCGCATCAGGGGATACTCCGGCTGAAAGCGCGCCTGCATACAGGGATGCCCTGCCCGATCTGCTGGTGGTCGATGGCGGCAGGGGGCAGCTCCATGCCATGCTGGCCGTACTCCGTGAGTTTGGGGGCAGCGGGATGGATGA
>Ga0187886_1000963_pt1 | contig 29242 bp, 23 predicted proteins | sample June2016WEW_20_1_FD_133001 | JGI IMG/M metagenome (GOLD analysis project Ga0187886, IMG submission 133001) | Peatland microbial communities from SPRUCE experiment site at the Marcell Experimental Forest, Minnesota, USA - June2016WEW_20_150 | ecosystem: Environmental > Terrestrial > Soil >...
ACGCAGTAATTCCGCGGCGGTTTTTTCGCCAACGCCGGCCACGCCGCGCATGTTATACACGGAATCACCACCCAAACTGAGGAGATCGACCATCTGTTCCGGTCTGACGCCATAGCGGCTTTCAACACCAGCCTCATCGATCAGCGCAGCTTGTTTCCCATTGGTACGAATCAATCGAACACGTGGTCCGACGATTTGCATGAAATCCTTGTCGTGGCTGGCGATGAACACGTCCGCTCCTGCCCTGGCGGACCGCACGGCGAGCGTGGCGATGATGTCGTCGGCTTCCTCGCCATCGATTTCAACGACCGGAATCCGCAGGGCGGCGAGAACGCCACGGATGCAAGGAAGTTGCGCGTCCAACTCCGGCGGGGTGGGGGGGCGCTGTTGCTTGTAGCTGGGCAGGATGGTCAGTCGATGTTGGGGGACTCCGAGATCGAACACCACGGCGCAATGGCTGGGACGATGATCGGCCAGAAGTTTCCGCAGCATTTTGGTGAAACCGTAGATGGCATTGACGGGTTCGCCGCGAGGCCCGGTGAGTGAACGGATCGCAAAAAACGCACGGTAGATCGTTGCGTAAGCATCGACCAGTAAAACTTTAGTCGCCATAGTACTGCCACCGCATCATGCGCGGACAACTAAAACAACCCAGCCCGCTGAACCAACCAAAGGGCTGCCTTGGCAAGCTGCAACCGGAGATTATCTCAGAGCGGCTGTCTCCTGACGGTGGACTGGATTGCCTGCCGGATCGATCAGGCGCGCGCTCACGAAGATCAACAAGTTCCGCTTCGTCTTCTGGGTGGTTTTGTTTTGGAAGAGGCGGCCAAGCATCGGGATATCCCCGAGGAACGGGACTTTGTCGTTTATTGTCTGCACGTCCTCCCGAATCAATCCACCGAGCACCACGGTCTGGCCATCCCAGATCACAATACTGGTGGCCAGGGCGCGGGTGGAAAACAACGGTTGCTTGATGCTGTTGAAAACGTTCACGACAGTTGTGCCCGACGCAAGAGCTTCGTTGCCACCGTACTCGATGAATCCTAGGAATTCCGTGACTTGGGGGATGAGCGACAAGTTGATCGTGTAACCGTCGGCTCCCACTGTCGGGATGACGTTGAGCAACACGCCAACCTCACGAGAGCTGAAAGTGCTCGGAATCGAGGGCGTCACAGCGATGGGGGAGGCACCTCCAACGCTGCCAGCGGTGCCAGCCACAGCCGTGGGTGGCGTGTAGGCGGTGGGATAAATGAATTCCTGCGCGATGCGGACTTGGGCCTGCTGGCCGCTGACGGTCGTTACTTTCGGCGCGGAAAGCAAATCGGCGCCCTTCTTCTGAGAGAGCGCCTTGATGATGAGTTCGAACTGTGGGTTGGTCAGAATCCCGCGGATGGTTGCTATCTGACTCTGGGGAGTGGTGACCGTGCCGAAACCTTGGGCAGCCAGCAATGAATCAATCGCATTCCCTTGGATCGCGGTCTCGTCCCGCACACCCGCCGTGATATTGTTCGCCGTCGCCGACGGAGGACCGCTGGCAAGACCAAACGGGGTTGTGGGCGGACCACCTGCCACGGCGAAGTCGCCCAGTTGTTTGCCGGCAACGTTCCATTGGAAGCCAAGCTCGTTAAGATCGCTTTGCGAAACCTCCACGAATTTCGCTTCGATCTCCACTTGCGAGGGGATGGTGTTAAGTTTGTCCAGCACCCACTCGAAGGCGTCCAGCATCTCAAGCGTGTTGCGGGTGATGATGGTGCTGGTGGGTTGATTGTACACGAGAGTGGAATTCGTAGGGAACTGTACGCCGGCACTGGTGAAAAACGTTCTGACCTCGTCCGTTGTCGGAACGGTCAGTATCCCTATTTGGGTGGTTTCCAGGCCCAAGAACTGTCCGCCGCCACCGGCCCCGCCACCGGCGCGAGTTTGTTGCTGCTGCTGCTGGCCGCCGAAAGTGGCACTGCTGAGGCCGCCGGTGGCGAGTGCGCTCACCGGCATGGCGCGGGTTCCGAACACGCCGGGGTTCACGTGATAGGAACGAGTCTCCATCTGTGGCTCTGGCGCGTCCACGGGGAGGACGAGCACCGCGCTTGACTCGATTCGGTACTTCAAATTCGCCATAGTCGTAACATAGCGCAGCGCATCTATCATCGGAACGTTGCGAAGGTTCAGTGTGATCCCGCCTGGGCGGCCGGCAGTTGCTACAGGGGTCGTCGGGGTCACTGGAGTCACTCCGGGTGCACTCTCGACAGGCGCAGGTGTGGATACAGGTGAAGGCGTGGGTGCTGGGGCACCGCCGATTCCGGCTTGGAGCACGATGCTGACGCCCACCTTCTCGGGATCGAGCTTGCGGCTTTCGTCGCTCAGGAAGTTGACGACATCGCTGATGACGGCCTCGCGGAAACTGATTTCGGGGAAAATGATTTCATCGAGTTTCTTCGTGATCTGCGCTTTCTTCATGATGCTGGCCCCGATGACGCCGCCGGCACCAAGAGCCGGAGGCTTGACTTCGCTGCCGATTTTCGGCACCCAAGAGTCGGTGACTTGCCACAGGCGCAGGCTACGGGTCTTGTCCGAGGCATTATCGGCGAGTTCAAGACGGGCATCGTCGATTCGTTGCAGCATGGTGTAGGCGTCGTCATTGTAGCGGTCAATCAGCAGGATCTGCCTGACCCGCTTCTCCGCCTCGTCGTACTGACCGGAATTCAGCAGGATTTTGCTTTCGCGGAAGAGCTTCTTGATCTCATCTTTGTTGGCGAGAAACTCCGGTGCCCTGTCGGGAGCCGGGGTTGTCTCAACCGTCGTGGGAGATGGCGGCTGCGGCGGATGCTTGGCCGCCTCCTCCTCCCGCTTTTCCGCGGCCTTGGCTTTGACGATGACATTCTCTGCCGAGCGGTTGTGAGGATCGTATTCGAGCGCCTTCTGGGCGAGTTGTTTGGCCTTGGTGTTGTCGCCAGCCCGATAAGCCGCGTCGGCCAGACGGTAGTAAGAATCTGTCAGGCCATGCGCGGCGCGGTTGTAATCGGTCTCTGTCGCCTTGGCTCGTGGCAGAATCTTGATTACCTGCTCCAATTGGGCGATCGCGGCCTCATACTTCGCGTCGTAATAGAGTTTCAGACCTTGCTCGATCAACTGTTGCGCCATCATCTGTGCTTCCTGGCGACGAACGATTTCTTCGCGGCTGGCCTTTTCAATCTCGGAACTTGGTGGGGAGGCAATCGGTCCGGTGGCGGCTCGTGGATTAGCCGGGGGATCGGCGGGTCGCTGCGCCGGGGCTGCCGTTTGCTCGGGAGGCGCTGTCGTGGGTTGCGGGGCGGCTTGTCTTGCAGGTTCAGAATTAACGTTTGCCGCCTGGATCATCTCCTCGGCGATGAGCTTGGACTGCATGGCGCAAAGACTGCCGATGAGCAGCGCCAGAAAGATTTTCCTCATAACACGATTCTCCATTCCGTTCCTTCACGCGCAAATACTGCGCGTGGACACTTCAGATGTCCTGCCCCTGTTCCCATATTTAACTCGCCCCCGCGCCACACATGAAAACTCGGCGTCTCTTGCTTCGATTATTATTTGGGCACGGATAAGGGGATAATTTGTTTCTCCCCCGACTTCACATCAATGATTATCATCTGCTTCGGAGTGATGTCAACGACATTGTAGGTCGTGTCCACGCAGCTGAAAGGCTGTCCGCGACGCACGTACAGCGTGCTTCCCCCGCACAGTATCTGCGCCACGGGTTCACGCCCCGCTTTAATCCGTCCGTGCACCATGACAATGGGGTCGTCGCCTTCGTGCTGGAGCGTGAGTTCCGAGACGTCTTTGTCTTTTGTAATGCCGCCCTCAGTCACTGTAATGGTCTTTTTCTCGAACTTCTTGATGATGTAACCGGTTTTTGAGAATCGGTCCGCGACCTCCATGCCGACCTCCGGGACCATAAACGTTTGAGACCGTGTCAGAAAGTTCAGTTGGAAATTATGCCCATCGCCCGAATAGGCCATAAATAGCAGATTGAACGGCACGTAGAGGACCTGCGCCAAAACCGGCAGCTTCCCCTCGGCCGCAGGCGCCTGCGCCGTGCTGGTTACCGAAATCGGCACAGGACCGATGAACATCGGCATGGGTTTGTTTGTCCACAAGGGGGGCTGTTGCACGGATTCAATTGCGTTGGTGTATGGTCCAAGATTGATGGACTGAGCGGGTTTCCCTTTCGTCTTGGTTCGACGGGGAGCTTCTTGGATTTCTTGGCTGAGCGCTCCCACCTTGAGCGACAAGATGGTTGCTGACGCAATGAGGAGCAGCAGCGCCAAGGCGAGTGTGATCTTTTCGTAGTGTTTTTTTATCCAGTCCATATCAGCGGTGTCGGATTTTCATCACGCTGGCCTTGGCTTCGGGCTGGGAAACTCAACCAAGTCGATTCGCATGGTCACCAGCAGTTGTTTGTATTGCGGGATGGCGGTTGTTCCTGTGGGAGGCGTCCCCGGTGCTGAAGTGCGTACCACGGGGATTTCGGTTCCGATTTTCACCGTCTCGACGGTGAAGAACCAGTCAGACTGTGACAGGCTGTTCAAGAACGATTGCAGCGCTTTTTCGCTGCAGGTAACCTGAATATCGAATGGCAACCTGTAATACCGCGCCTTCGGGTCTTCGGTGATGGACCCGGGCATCGTGTCGGAGCCAAACAGAACGCCCGGCTCCACTTCGGTGCGTCGGATCACTGTGATGTTGTCGACGCCGTTGCTAATGGCGAGTTTCGTAAGCTTTTCCACTACGACCAACTGTTTAGCCAGTAACGTCAGCACGCGACGGCATTCGTCTCGTCTGAGGACGGGATTGCGACAGGGAAAGGTGTCGTCGTAGCGGCTGAAACCAAAGGCAAAATCCCCCTTGATCTCCACTCCGCGGCTGTTTGCGAGATCACGCAACTCAGTTTGGGTTTTTCGGAGGCGGTTCACAAAGTCGATCTCGTTCTGCATAGCAGCGACTTCCAATGGTTCCTGCATGGCCGCCTTTTGCAGAGAGCCGTAGAGTTTCTCCAATTCCTCACGGTCGCGTTTCAGTATTTGGATGTTGTCGGAAGAAGGGTAGGGGTCAAGGTTCCGCAATCGTTTGAGTTCTTCCTGCTTGCCGCTCAAGTCTGCTTCAACCTCTGCTTTTCGCGCGGTCGCCGCTCGCTCCAGCCAGATGATCCCACCCAACAGCACTGCGAAGACCACCACGAAAATGATCACCACGAAATTCCGTTTTAGCCAGCGCGTATTCACTTCATCAAAACGCGATCGGTTTCGCCAGTCTCGCGCGCAGTTGGAACGCAAAGGTGGAGCCCGTTGCCTTGGGCGGCCTCTGGATTTCCACGCCGTCCGTGACTAAGAAAGGCGATTCTCTCAGGTTCTTGGCGAACTCGTTGACCAGAGCGAGATCAGCAGAATCGGACTGGTGGTTGCCTTCACCTTCGATTTGAAGTTCGTCAATTGGGCCTTGTCTTGCCGTCGCCGAGGACATGAGCGTGGAGGACTCTACGTCCTCGTCAATGGTGCGCCGAAAAGAGCCGCCGCCTCTTGGCGTTGGCTCTGGAGTGATGGCGCCACTCTGTGGCCCGGGAGTGATGGCGCCACTCTGTGGCCCGGGAGTGATGGCGCCACTCTGTGGGGTTAACGCAACGATCCACAGATTTGGTTCGAGCCGCGTATTCAGGTCCTGCAGCAATTCAGGCCAGAAGGAACGTTGCTGGACGAGACTGGTGATCTCGTCAGCTTTGCTTGTGAGGTCTGCCAGTTGGGACTTTTCGTTCTTCACCGATTTGTCAAGCGACTGTAGTGCTTCAACCTGCCGCGACACGTCCTCGCGCTGCTGTTCCTGGAGTGACGCCGTTTTCGTCGTGTAGGCCCACCAACAAAGAGGGATCAGCAATACACAGATCGCCGCGCCCGCCAGATACGGCCGTTTCTGCTCCATCAGCATGCGCGCGCGGATCGATCGCGGCAGGAGGTTGACCTCAAGGGGACATTTCGTGAGTCTGCGCAATCCCAGACCAACGACCTCGCCGAAGAAATGAGCGCAGCGAGCCAGTTCCTCGCGCGAGATGGAAGGATCGATGTCGACATTGCGGAACGGATTGAAGTATTCGATCGGAATCTGAAGCTTTTCCTGAAAGAACCTGTCCGTGTACGGAAGGATCGAAGTGCCACCCGAAAGCAGCATCCGCGACGGGGCGCTCCCGCCCTGCTGGCTGCGGTAGAAATTGATCGAGCGCGCCACTTCGGCATGCAGACGCGTCATGACATTGCGAATGATCTTGCTGACGCGTGCCTGCTGTTCATCCCCGGGCTCTGCGTAAGCACCGCCGAGAGCGACAAATCCCTTGGATCGCTTCAATTGCTCCGCTTCCAGGAACGGAATGTTGAATTCGGCGGCAACGCTTTGGCTGATGGCATTGCCCGCAATGGGAATCGAGCGTGAGAAGACGCGGTTCTTTTCCAGAAACAACAGGTTGGTCGTGCGCGCCCCGATGTCGACGACCATTGTGCAGCCTTCGGTGTCGCCCTCGTTGTAGCGGACGGCATTGTAGAGCGCCATCGGTGCGACATCGACCGTCTCGGTGCGCAGCTCCGCCGATTCGACTCCCTCGTTCAACTCTTCAATGATGTCGCTCTTGATGGCCAGGAGCACGACTTCGAGTTCGCCTTGCTGGGTGTTGCCGACCAGTTGATAATCCCATATGACTTCGTCGATCGGGAAGGGGACATTCTGTTGCGCTTCGTATTGGATGATTTGCACGACCTTGGACTCATCCACAGGCGGCAACTTCACGAAGCGCGTGAAGACTGACTGACCCGAAACGCTGAAGACGACCCTTCTGGTGCGGATATTCTTTTCGCGCAGGACGTTTCGTATCGTCGAGACGATCAGGGCCTTGCGGTTCTCCTCATGCTCGGGATCAATGCCGAGGTCGGCGTAGTTGAAGTTGGTGAGGCGCAAGCCGTGGGTTTTAGAGGCTTGAAATTCCCCGACCTTAACGGTCGAGGCGCCTATGTCTAACGCTAAGATTCTATCAGGAGCTAGCATCGTGGCCGCTTCGTTCGAGAAAATTATCTACTGAGAGGGTTTGAGTTCCTCATACCGATCAAACGCCATAATTGACCAGGGAGTTTGCTGAGGGTTGAGCAAATAACCTTTGATCGGCTCAGCCCCTTCCCACCAGCGCATGTTGGACGGCGGGTTGCTGTCCTGATCGACGAGGCGGCCCTTGCCGATCAGGACGTAATACTTCAGCGTCACGTCGTCCGCCCTGTAATCCGGTGCCACGACCAGTTGCCGGCGAATGGCGCCGATTTTAAAATCCCCAATCCGAGTCGGAGTCTGGGCAAAACTGAGAGATGAAGACAGTGCAACTGTCGTCAGAATTACAACGGCCAATGCTGCCTTGCGAACGCTCATTTAGTTCCCCCCGCGCGGTTTTTTGATGTTCCCATCGCTATCTACCACTCGCCGACACTCTAAAGAAACAGCCGAAATCGGTCAACAGCAAAACGTTTTCGATTTCACAGCATGGGCATGTCGCATGCTTTTTCTTTTGGCATGCAGGGCAGGGGAGTTGCGACAAGCGCAGCGTCCTATGTGGTAAGTCGCTTCAGCGCTTCGAGGTATTTTTCGCTCGTCTTGCGGACGATCTCGTCGGGCAGGACGGGACCGGGCGGCTGCTTGTTCCAGTCCAGCGTCTCCAGATAATCGCGGACGAACTGTTTATCAAAGCTGGGTTGCGGTTTGCCCGCCGCGTACGAGTCGGCCGGCCAAAACCGGGAACTGTCGGGCGTGAGCGCCTCGTCGATCAGGAGAAGCTGCCCGTTGTAGCGGCGCTCCCTGCCCCGAAAGCTTTCGGGGTGAACGAGCGCCGACTCCGTTTCTTGGGCCCGACGGCGGTCATAGACCGCCGCTACAGCATCAGGGACAATGCCAAACTCAAACTTCGTGTCGGCGATGATGATGCCGCGCTTCAGCGCGTAGTCGGCGGCGAATTTGTAGAGCGCAATGGACAAATCACGCACTTGCGCCGCGAGCTTCTTGCCAACGATGCCCGCCGTGCGCGCAAAGTCGATGTTTTCGTCGTGGCCCGTCTCGGCTTTCGTCGCGGGCGTGAAGATCGGTTCGGGAAGTTTGCTCGACTCGACAAGCCCGTCGGGCAGCCGGATGCCGCAGACGGTGCGGCTCTGTTTGTATTCCTTCCAGCCTGAACCTGCGAGGTAACCGCGCACGACGCACTCGATCGCGAGCGGATTGCATTTCCGCACCAGCATTGAGCAGCCCTCGAGTGATTCCAATTCTTCTGTAGCTGCGCTTCTGTGAAGCGCAGATTCCTGTCCACGGCGCTTCGCAGAAGCGCCGCTACAACGCTCACAGATTGTTTCGAAATCGCTCGTGATGAAATGGTTCTCGACGATGTGCCGGGTTTTCTTGAACCAGAACTCGCTCAGCGCGGTGAGCACGCGGCCCTTTTCGGGAATCGGGTTCGGCAGGATCACGTCGAACGCGCTGAGACGGTCCGTCGCCACGAACAGCAGCGCGTCGCCGAGGTCGAAGATTTCGCGCACCTTGCCGCTTTTCAGTTTGGGCACGCCGGGCAGATTGAGTCGTGTGATTGTGGTCATGACAAAGCTCGCCTAAAACCCGCGCATTCCATGAAACTGAGCCGCGAATTCAAAGAGAACGTGACGGCGTGGGGATTTTTCATCCTCAGCATTCTGGTCGCGGTCATCGCCGTCGTCGTTATCTTCCACCCGCGCACGTCTCACCGTTCAGCGCCAGCCACTGAGCAGTTCCAGCAATAGACGCACGCCGAAGCCGGTCGCGCCCTTGGCGTAGTAGGGGCGTTCTTCGGTCGTCCACGCGGTGCCGGCGATGTCGATGTGCGCCCACGGCGTGTTGCCGACGTACTTTTCGAGGAACGCTGCCGCTGTGATCGCGCCACCTTCGCGGCCGCCAGTGTTCTTGATGTCGGCAACGTCGCTCTTGATCTTGTCTTTATATTCCTGCCAGAGCGGCAACGGCCAGACGCGTTCGCCGGTGCGCTCGCCGGCGGCGCGGATTCTTTCCAGCAGAAGTTCGTCGCTGCCGAAGAGGCCGGCGGCGTACGTGCCAAGCGCGACGACGCAGGCCCCGGTGAGCGTGGCGAAGTCGATGATCGCTTGCGGCTTCCGTTCGCGGGCGTAGGCAAGCGCGTCACCGAGCACAATGCGGCCTTCGGCGTCGGTATTGAGAACCTCGATCGTGACGCCGCGTTTGTCCGGGCCGGGATAGCTCGTGACGATGTCGCCGGGGCGATAGCTGGTGGAACTGGGCATGTTCTCCGCGGCAGAGATGACACCGATGACATTGAGCGGGAGCTTGAGCCGCGCAATGGCGCGCATCGCGCCGAGGATGGCAACGCCACCGCACTTGTCGAATTTCATCTCGTCCATCTTCTCGCTGGGTTTGATCGAGATGCCGCCGGAGTCAAACGTGATCGCTTTGCCGACAAGCGCGATGGGCGCCGCGTCTTTCGTGGGGCTGCCGGAGTATTCGAGGACGATCAGGTGCGGCTCGTGAGCGCTGCCGCCGCCGACGGCCAGTAAACCGCCAAATCCGCTCTCTTCAAGGGCGGTCTTGCCAAGCACCGTGCATTTCAAGTTGTTTTCTTCGGCAAGGTGCCGGGCGTGATCGGCGAGGATCGCGGGGAACACGACGTTGCCCGGCAAGTTGGCGATGTCGCGCGCATAGTTGGCGGACTGGGCGATGATCTGCCTGCGTGTCACGAGCGCCTTTACCTCACGAAGGTTGCACTTGGCGGGGAGGCAGAGCGTCAGCGATTTGAACTCAACGGGTTTGTCGTTGTCGGATTTGTACTTGGTGAATTTGTAGGCGACCAACTCAGCACTGTCCACGACGGCGGCAATGCAGTCATCGGTCGAGCAGCCCGGCTCATCGCAAGCGACTTGGATGGCGGCCCGATCGATGCCAGCGTCGCAAAGTTTCTTCACGACGGCGCCCATCGCGCGGCGCATTTTCTCCGGGTCGAATTCTTTGCGCTTGCCAAGTCCGGCGAGAAGGACGTGACCGGCTTGAATGCCGCGTTTTCCCGCGGTGTGAAGCAGCAGCAGTTGTTTTTCCGCGCCCTTGAACTCCTTGTCGGCAACCCGGCGGAGCATGGCTTGGAGGCCGGCCGGGCCGCTGAGGCGTTCTTTTTCGAAGGCGAACAGGACAATGGCGTGCGCAGGCTGAGTGAAGACGGACGTCGTGGTGGTGTTGATCTTCATGGGGTCGCCATTGTAGCAACGGGAGGGAGAAGCAGTCAATTCAGTCCGGCGGTTGGCAATGCTTGCTCTTCCGTTGCAGGCATGTTAGCCTTCTTTCCCAAGGTGGCGGGTGTCCGCGCGATGGATCGTCCACATGACAATGCAACCGCAACAACCACAACGAGTGTTGGTGTTTTGTCTGTCCGGGCTTGGAGACGTCATTATGGCGTCGCCGGCGCTGGCGGCGCTGGCGGCAGCGCCGGAGCGGTTTCGGTTGACGCTGGTGACGATGCTGCCGTGGGTGGCGGAGTATCTGCGCGACCAGGAACTGGCCACTGATGTGCGGTTGATCCCGTTCATCGGCATGTCGAAGCGGGAGGTTTTTTCGCAGGCAGCGCGGCTGCGCCGGGAACGCTTCGACATCAGCATCATCCCTTACGCGATGAACCGGCTCGGCTACAACGTGCTGAACTTCGTCGCCTGCGGACAGCAACGCATCGGCTTCCGCTACCAGCGGCAGCGCCGCATGAATCTGCCGGGACTCAATCACATCGTGCTCGATGAAGACCCGTCGCTGCACGCCGTGGAGGAGAACCTGCGCTGGGCGGGCACGGTACTCGGGGTGGACTGGCGGATGTTGCCGCAGGACTTACTTTACCGCGTGCCGCCCGAGGGGCTGGAAACGGCGGAGCGGTTTTTGATGGAGCACGGCCTGCGCGACGCCGCGCTGCTGGTTGGCCTCCATGCCGGCTGCAATTCGCTGAAAAACCAGCAAAACCGGCTCTGGCCTGCAGCGCGCTTCGCCGAATTGCTCAACCGTCTGGCCGCCGAGCAGCCCGGGACGCGGTTCCTGATTTTTCAAGGGCCGCGCGATGTGGAGATCAATAACGCCGTCCTCGCTGGCATCGGTGCCGGGCGCGAGCGGGTGGTGATCGCCGACCGTCTGCCGATGCGCGTCGTGGCCGGGCTGATGCGCCGCTGCCACATCTTTTTGAGCAACGACTCCGGTCTGATGCACACCGCGGCCGCCTGCCGCGTGCCGTGCGTCTCCATTTACGGCCCGACCAATTCCGTCTGGGACGGCCCGTGGAAGACCGAGGTGGTCGTGGTGAGCCGGCATCTGCCTTGCAGTCCGTGCTTTTATTACTCCAGCCGCCCACTTGACTGTCCGGCCAAGCTCGACTATGCATGTGTCCGCGAATTGCCGGTCGAGGATGTCGAGAAGGCGGCGCGGCAATTGTTGAAGCTGGTGAAGATGTGAGACGACAGCTTCCGTCGTCAGGTCAACCATTAGGAAAGGAATGTGCATGAACTATTTTATCACGGGAATCACGGGATTTGCCGGGCCGCATCTGGCGCAGTTGCTGTTGAAGGAAGGCCACAGCGTCCACGCCCTGGTGCGCGAGAGCAACGGCCGCGAAATAGATTTGTTGGACGTTCTGGATGCAGAGGAACTGGACAGAATCACCTTTCATTACGGTGATCTGCTGGAATATCACTCGCTGAATCGGGTTTTTTCCTCCCACCAATATGATGGCGTGTTCCACCTGGCTGCCCAGAGCCATCCGCCGACCAGTTTTGTTGATCCCGTTGGCACGTTCGCGAGCAACGTACAAGGCTCGGTCAACCTGATCGATGTCGTTCAGCGACACCAAAAGAACTGCTCCTTCATGTTCTGCTCGACGTCCGAGGTTTATGGCGACTCCGGCAAGACCGTTGGCGTTTTGAAGGAGAGTTCGCCGTTGGTCCCATCCAACCCTTATGCGACCAGCAAGGCCTCCGTTGACCTGTACATGCAGGAGCGCTGCCGCAACGGCTACTTGAATGGCTACATTACCCGTGCGTTCTCGCACACGGGACCACGCCGCGGGAAGAAGTTTTCCATCTCTTGGGACGCGTACTATCTCGCATTGATGGCCACGGGCAAGGTCAAGGACCGCGTTCTGCCCGTCGGCAATCTCCAGACGCAGCGCGTCGTCATTGACGTTCGCGATTGTGTCCGGGCCTATTATCTCTTGATGCAGAACCACGATAATGGTGCAGCCTACAATGTCTGTGGTGACATGGGCTCGGTCAAAAAGATGGAGTTTTTCACAGATAAACTCATTGAAATCTCCGGTCTCAAGGGCGTCGAGAAGAAGGTGTCCGAGAAACTGTATCGTCCGATCGACATTCAGGTTCAGATTGGTGACACCGCGCGTCTCCGCGAGAAGACGGGCTGGCGCACCGAGATTCCCATCGAGCAAACCTTGTCCGACCTGTACCGCTATTGGGTGAAAAAACTGAGCAGCGGTTAGCCGCAAGCACCCATGCATCCCGCCGACAGCAAGCCGCAACGCCTCGCTCTTTGGATCACGCTGGCGGCCGCGCTCGCGTACTGCGTCTGGCTCGGCGCGCACTGGTTGCCGCTCGGGTATAGCAACAGGGAATTCGGAGGATTCGTTTCACGCCTCTGGGACATCCGTCGCGAACTCGCACAGCATCACTATTTGCCGTGGTGGACGCCGTACTACATGAGCGGTTCGAGCTATGGGCTTAATCACTCGCAAGGTTTTTATCTCCTGCCGAGTTTGTTCTTCGCGTTGTTCTGTAACGTGCACGCCGCAGTGAAGCTCACGGCGCTCCTCGCGGTCTTCGGCGGCGCGGTGGCAATGTATTTCTGTGCGCGGTATTTCCTGAGGAACGAGTGGGCCGCGGCGTTGGCGGCGATCGCGTTTCTGCTGCATCCCGAACAAATTATTCGCGCAGCGGGTGCAGAACACCTCGGCGTGATCGTGTTCATGCCGTTCATGCCACTGACGTTCTGGCTGTTCGCCCGCGCGCTGGAAACGGGGCGCTTCCGCGACATCTTCTGGTGCAGCCTGTCTGCGTTCGGCTTGCTGTGGACGCACAACAAGATGGCCTTCGTCCACGCCGTCTTCCTCTTCGGTTATCTCGTGTACTGGCTCTGGCCTCGCGAGCCACGGGCCGCTTGGCGGGCAACAGCACGCACGCTCGCGCGGCTTGGCGTTGTGACCGTTGGCCTGTGCGCGGCGCTCATTGCCCCGGGATTGGTGGAATCCAAATACGTGAAGCTGCTGTCGGGCGAACACGAACAGTTGATCGGTTGGCAGCACGGCTACGCGTTCAAGAGCCTGCTCGCGCTGGTGGACCGCGACGGAGCGATTACCACTGCGACCACCAGTGAACTCTCGCGAGAATTGCAGGCCCAAGCCTTCCATCCGACCACGCAGGAAGAGGCCAACCGCATGCGCGAAAGCCTCCAGCGCCTGTTCTCACTGACGTCCGAGTCGCCTGAGAAATACGCAGGGCTGGCGCTGCTGGCCGTGCTGGCCATGACGGCGCTGTGGAATCACCGACGCGTGAATCGCAGCTTGTTCTGGTTTTTCATCGGCGTGCTGTTGGTGAGCGTCATGCTCGCGTGCGGTCCGAGCACAGTCTGGCAGGCCAACTGGCAAACCGCACAGGCGATCTTCGGACTCGACGGCACGCCGGCCCCGATTCGCTGGGCTGTCCTGTTGTCCTTGGCAGCGATGCTTGCCTTCTTGGGGATGTTCTACCGCAGCAAGCTGACCGCACCGCGCAAATGCCTCTGGGCGGTGGGCGCGCTGGCAGCGTTTCTGTTCTTGCCCGCGTTCCCGATTCTGGCCGCCGTGCCGCTCTTCGAGGAGATCCGGGCGCCGTACGTGTTCTACGACGGGCCCGGGACATTCTTCGTCGCGATGCTGGCGGGTTTCTTCGTGACCGACGTGCTCGGCGCGAACAAATGGCGCACACACACGCCCAAGATCGTCGCCCTCGTTGCCGTACTTCTTTTGATTGATTACTGGCCGTATCAGAAGCCGGCCAAAGACAATGGCGTGCCCGCTTACACTCTCGACAATCTCCGTGCAACTTACGCCGCCCTCAAACAAGACGGTGACTGGATGAAGGCTTACGCGATCTCGGGCCGCTATTTTCACCTGCTCGGGCCGATGTGGAGCGGCAAGCCACAGGTGTACGAGGCGTTCTACAATTGGATGGCGCCACTCGGCACCGGCCTGCTCAACCAGACAGGTGGCGGGTCGCTCGAGTTGCTCAATCTGTTCGCCGCGCGCTACGTCGTCTTTGACAAGACCGACCCCGACATGCAGTCGCCGCAAATGCAACAGGCGCTTGCTGCCTACCGCCAAGTATTCCCCGTCGCGCTGGAGAACAAGGACTTCACCGCGTTTCGCAACGGCACCGCGCATGCGTACGTGACGGCTTACGGGCGTGCGTGCCTCTTCGACGGCGATGTCCGCAACTCGCCGCGGTTGGCGCTTGCGCTCGCGGCCCGTAACTGGCCGCTGGTGCACGGACCCGCGGGCCCCGACGCCACCCTGAAGTATGAGCGAGTCTATCACGACGGCGAAGCGCCGGTGGCGCCGCTGCGCAACGGCGAGGTTGTGCCACTGGCGGACGTGCAGCTTTCTCGTGAAAACAACCAGCAGGTCCGCATCCGCCTCAACGCTCCCCGCGATTGCTTGGCCGTGATCGCAGAAAGCTATTATCCGTTCTGGCGCGCCGAAGTGGACGGCAGACCGGCCGAGGTGCTGCGCGTGAGTTGCGCACTCATGGGAGTGAACTTGCCCGCAGGCACGCACGAGATCGTGCTGCGCTACGAACCGCCACGGGCGTACGCGCTCGCTGGCGTCATCAGTCTGCTGGCACTGATCGGCTTCGGCGTCGCGGCGGTGCGCAATCGTTCATCACGCTCCGAGCGTGATTCATAAACGAGCCCGCCACCACTCGATGGTTTCGCGCAGTCCGGTTTCCAAATCGCACTGCGGTTTCCAGTCCGTATTCTGTCGAAGCCGTTTGTTGTCTGCGACAATGTGCATCGGGTCGCCGGGTTGATAAGGTTGTGCGCCCAGCGCGATGAGGTCGGGACGACCGAGCAACGCCGCGATCGTCCCCGCGATCTCCCGGATGGTCACGGGCACGCCCGAGCCGATGTTCACCGCGCCGGTCAAGCGACTCTGCGCGACGGCAACAACGGCGCTGGCAACGTCTGCGACGTGCAGGAAGTCCCGCACTTGGTCGCCGGGTGTCAGATTGCAGACCTGCCCGCGCAGCAGGGAGTTGATAGCCGTAGGCACAAGCCGCCGTGGATCTTCGCCGGGGCCGTATTGGTAGAAGAAGCGAGTCCAGGCGAATTGCATGTCGGCCGTTTTGCAGAAACCATCGAGTGCGTGATAGAGAGCAAGCTTGACCGCCGAGTAGAGATGGCGTGGGCGGGTGGGGCTGGATTCGTTCAACGGTCTATCGCTGGCGTCGTATTCGAGGCACGAGCCCGATGCGACGAGCCGTCTGCAGCCGCGATCTGCGAAGTTTTTTGCCAGACGCAAACTGGCGCACAGAAAATCCAGGTTGGCTGGCGACGCAAGATACTTGCCCGGCTCGACGTACCACGCGAGATGAATGCAACAGTCGAAGGACGAAGGCGGAGGAATGAAGGATGAATCCAACAAATCTCCATGAACGAGGCGCAGCGCTGGCTTGATCCCGCTCAGAGCGGGATTGATGTCCTCGATGCGCCAGAGATTGCTCTGCGAGCGAACCAGAGCGTGCACTTCGTGTCGCTCTTTAAGCAGCTCGCGCGCAACGTGCGAGCCGATGAGACCCGTTGCGCCTGTGAGGAAAATTTTCATTTCAACCACGAAGCTCATGAAGAACATGAAAACTCTTCGCGAGCTTCGTGCTCTTCATGGTGCGTTTAGAGTCGCTGCCCATACTGTTGGGCGTAGTACCTTCGGAACTCGCCGCTCTTTGTCTCACGCCACCATGGTCCATTGGCGACGTACCACTCGATGGTGGCGTCGAGCGCCTGGTTGAAATCGCGCTGCGGTTTCCATCCCAGTGCCGCCAGCTTGCCCGTGTCGAGGGAATAGCGGCGGTCGTGTCCCGGGCGGTCTTTGACGAACTGGATCAGCGATTCAGGTTTGCTGAGCTGCTGGCAGATGCGGCGGGCGATGACGATGTTCTCGGCCTCGTTGCCGCCCGCGATGTTGTATGTCTCGCCGGCCTTGCCCTGCGCGATGAGAAAATCAATCGCGGCACAGTGATCTTCGACGTAAATCCAGTCGCGCGCGTAGCGACCATCGCCGTAGAGCGGCAGCGGTTTGTCTTCCAACGCATTGGTGATAAACAGTGGAATGAGTTTTTCGGGATGCTGGTTCGGGCCGAAGTTGTTCGAGCAACGCGTAATGACGACGGGCACATTGTGCGTGGCGAAGTAGGCGAACGCCAGGCGGTCGGCGCCTGCCTTGCTGGCAGAGTAGGGGTTGCGCGGATTGAGAGGCGAGTCCTCGGTGAACCTGCCGCGTTCGATGCTGCCGTAGACTTCGTCGGTGGAAATCTGGATGAACCGTTTCACAGCAAACTGCCGCGCCGCCTCCAGCAGCGTGAATGCGCCAAGCACATCGGTCTTGATGAAATCGTCGGCCCAGAGGATTGAGCGGTCGACGTGCGTCTCGGCGGCAAAGTTGACGACAAAATCAAAGCCGGCGGAGCCTTCCTTCCACAGTTTGGTGACCAACGCGTGGTCGGCGATATCGCCGCGCACGAAGCGGTGACGGGACGAATCGGGCAGGCCTTCGAGATTTTCCAGGTTACCCGCGTAGCTGAGCTTGTCGAGGTCGACGATTTGCCAGTCGGGATGGGCGCGCAACGCAAATTTCACGAAGTGCGAGCCGATGAAGCCCGCGCCGCCCGTGACAAGAACGCGCGTCACAACTTTACTCCGTTCTTGGCGGCGACTAGGACGCTGGTTTCCAACAGCTTCTGGGGGGAGGCGCCCGCGTCGGCCCACCAGCCGTCGAGGATTTCGTACTCGAGTGCGCCGTGGCGGATGTAGGCGTTGTTGACGTCGGTGATCTCCAACTCGCCGCGCCGTGACGGCTTCAGCGTGCGGATGATGTCGAAGACCTGCCTGTCGTACATGTAGATGCCGACGACGACGTAGTTGGATTTCGGCTTCTTCGGCTTCTCGACGATGCTGACGATGCGGTCGCCTCGGAGTTCGGCCACACCGTACGCCTGCGGGTTACGGACTTCCTTCAGGTAGAGACGCGCCCCGCGTTTCTGCTTTCTGAATGCGACGACGCCGTGACGGATGTCCTTTTCGATGACGTTATCGCCGAGCATGACGATGATCTTATCGCCGTCCGCAAAGTGCTCCGCGAGGCGCAAGGCGTCGGCAATGCCGCCCTCGCCTTCTTGGTGCGTGTAATTGATATGCGGCAAGCCGAATACCTTACCGTTTCCCAGCAGCCGCAGGAAATCGCCTGCGTTGTTGCCGCCCGTGACAATCAGTAGATCACGAACTCCGGCATCCACCAGCGTCTGGATGGGATAGAAAATCATCGGCTTGTCGAAAACCGGCAACAGGTGCTTGTTCGTGATTTTGGTGAGCGGAAACAGTCGCGTGCCCAAACCGCCTGCGAGAATAACGCCTTTCATTCTTACACCCGCGATCATGATTAGCACAGACAGTAACGAACGCGCCTTGGCGAGTCAATGGCGGGCTCACATCGCGTTCGATCTCGATCTCATCCCTGCGCAGAAGAAAATCGGAGTGAACTTTACAGTGGTAGATTCTCAGGCAGCGCGCTGCACCAACTGTCGCGCCGCCGGTCACAAACGCAGGCGAGAGACTTTGCACCCCCTCGTTCATAACGCCACTCGAGTTTACGAGTGGCGATTTTTCGTGATTTTTCGCCGCAACGGTCGTAGAAAGCTCCCCTATGAAAATTGTCGTGGCTTACTCGGGCGGATTGGATACGTCGGTGATTCTGCACTGGCTGAAGGAGACGTATCGGTGCGAGGTGATCGCGTTTTGCGCGGACATCGGTCAGGAAGAGGAACTCAAGGGCCTCGACAAAAAGGCCAAGGCCACAGGCGCGTCGAAGTTCTACGCGCTTGATCTAGTTGAGGAATTCGCCAGCGATTTCATTTTCCCGATGATCCAAGCGGGGGCGATTTATGAGAACCAGTATTACCTCGGCACGAGCATTGCCCGACCGCTCATCGCCAAAGCGCAGATTGAGGTTGCGCGCAAGGAGAACGCCGACACCGTGGCGCACGGCGCGACGGGCAAGGGCAACGACCAGTGCCGTTTCGAGCTGACCTATGCCGCGCTCGCGCCCGACCTCAAGATCATTGCGCCGTGGCGGTTGCCCCAGTTCCACAACCGATTCAAGGGCCGCGCCGAGATGCTCGCCTATTGTCAGGAGAAAGGAATCAAAGTCGAGGCCAGCGCGAAGAAGCCGTACTCGATGGATCGCAACCTCCTGCACATTGCCTACGAGAGCGGCATCCTCGAAGACCCGTGGGCCGAGCCGCCGAAGGATATGTTCAAGCTCACCGTCGCGCCTGAGGATGCGCCTGACAAGCCAGAGTACGTCACCCTCGATTTCGACAAAGGCATCTGCGTCGCCGTCAGCGGCAAACGTCTCTCGCCCGCCAACGTCATCCGCACGCTCAACAAGCTCGGTGGCAAACACGGCATCGGTCGCGTCGACCTCGTCGAGAACCGCTTCGTCGGGATGAAGTCGCGTGGCGTGTACGAGACGCCGGGCGGCACGATCCTGCATTGCGCGCACCGCCAAATGGAGACGCTCACCATGGATCGCGAGGTCATGCACCTGCGCGACTCGTTGATCCCGAAGTACAGCGAACTGGTCTATTACGGTTTCTGGTTCAGCCCCGAACGCGAGACGTTGCAGGCGCTCGTGACCGAGAGCCAGAAGAACGTCACCGGCACCGTGCGTCTCAAGCTCTACAAGGGCAACGTCATCACCGCGGGCCGCAAAAGCCCGGTGTCGCTCTACAACCCGCACGTTGCGACGATGGAAGCCGACAAAGGCGCCTACAACCAGACCGACGCCACCGGTTTCATCCATCTCAACGCTCTGCGTCTCCGCACCCGCGCGAGCGTGCTCGCGAAGGCAAAGCGCGGCAAGAAAGCCTGACTTGCTGGCAGTCGCCCTCGGCGGCACAGAGGGGTATTCCCCACATTGGCCGAAGATCGGGCAAAGGATTTGTCGTGCCGCGTTGTCGAATTGAGTAGAATCAAATCATAGGCCTATGGAGGAGCGCGATGAGGAATTGGGCTGGGTGCGCAGGAGTCAGTCGGGCGACCCCGAGGCGTTTGAGGAGCTCGTCCGACGGTACCAACGCATGATTCACGCGCTGACATTTCGCATGACGGGATCCTCAGCCGATGCCGAGGACCTCGCCCAAGAAATCTTCATCCAAGCGTTTCGTCGGCTCGGCAGCTTTCGTGGCGACGCCAAGTTCTCGTCGTGGTTGTACCGCATCGGCGTGAACACCTGCCTGAATTGGAGAAAGAGCACCCAGCGCCGAGAGAAACTCCACCAAGATTGGGCCGACAGCGACCACAGCACCTCCAGCGGAACAGACGAATTGACAGTCCGCGTTCAGGAAGCGCTGATGCAGTTGCCGGCGAAACAGCGCGCGGCGGTTGTGTTGACAGTGTACGACGGACTGAATCACGCGGAGGCCGCGCGCATACTGGGCTGCTCTGAAACGACCGTTTCGTGGCGGATTTTTGTGGCGAGGAAGAAACTAAAAAGATGGCTGCAACAGGACATCCATTCGTAGGAGCGAACTCCATCTTCAACCGGTGGTGTGCATCGTGTTGGCTGGCGCTTTTGTTTTGCCTCAGTTCTGCCGCTGCTCGCGCCGAGACGCGTGTGGCGCTCGTAAGCACGTGCGGGGGCGAGGCGGGGCAGAATGTGCTATCGCTGGCGGAAGCGAAGTTGAGCGCGGGGAAGGATATCGCGTTGGTGGAGCGGACGCTGGTCGAACGGGTGTTGGACGAGCAGAAGCTGACCCGTTGCGGCCTCAGTGATTCGGCGCAAGCGCTGGCCGTCGGCAAGCTGCTCGGAGTGGAAGTGTTCGCCACCTTGGAAACGTTTCCCGACAGTCAGGAAGCGCTGGGCTTGGTTGTCTTCGACGCCCGTAGCGGCGCGAAGCTGTGGGACGCCACGCTCCCCGCTGGCGGTGTGGACAAGACAGCCGACGGCATCGTTGCAGCCGTGCATGAAGCTTGCGAGAAGCGTCTGCGGCCAGCCATCAATCTCCGCACTGTGTGCTTGCTTTCCGTCCGCAATGCAGAGTTGCCTCGTGCGATGGACAGTTTCTGTGAGTCGGTGGGGCAGCTATTGGAGCGTGGCCTGCTTGGTTCTGCAAGCCTCGCGGTGCTCGAACGCGAACGTCTCGAACAAATCAACCGCGAGCGCCTGTTGCCGACAAACGATCACGCGAATGATTTGCTGCCCTCGCTGACGCTTCTCGAACTCGAGTTCTCCCGCGCGGATGAGAGCAACGGGGTGAAAGCCACGGTGTTTCTGAGCGACGTTTCCGGGACAAGCTTGGGCAAAGTCCATGCGGATGGAAGCATCGAACATGTAACAGACTTGGTGGAGTTACTGCTCCAGAAACTGACTCGATCTTTGAATGCCACGCCCACTCTCCGCAGCGTCGATCGCCCGCGCGAGGCGCAACGGTTCCGACAGGAAGCCACGTTCTTTATCGAGCACATGCAATTCGCCAAGGGCCTTCAAGCCGCGGAGGCGGCGTACGCGTTGAATCCGACCGACAAGGAGTTGCGTGCGCTGCTCGCCGATGCGCTCTTGAAGGTTGCTAGTGACATTCTCGCTCCAGGCCAGCCGGAGATAAATTCATGGGCATCCAACACAACGCCCGATAACTTGAAGCGAGCACTGAGTCTGGCGCATCGCGGAGCAGACCTGTGTCTGGAAATTCGCGCTGGGATGCCGCCTGATCGCATGCCTCGCTTCAATCCCTCGACGGAGGAGAAGACCTTCTACACATTTCTCCACCGGGCGCGCAATGTCAGAGAAGGTTATGATGAAGAGTCGCGCCGCCAGTTTGCTGAGTTGCAGGCCAAGTATCGGCGAATTCGGGTTGAATTCCGGGCGCGGCCCATGTTTGCGGCCGGTCCGGACAAAGTCTTGTCCATTTGCTGCCCAGGGGTTTTCTACTGGCTCATCAACGAACTCGAGTTCGGTTCAGCAACCTCGGAAGCATGGGCCGCCGATGCGTTAGAGACACTGGATCACTGGCTGGCTCTGCTGGACAAGCGCGGGCTGTGCAATGTCAAGACCGAGGCCGTAAATTGGATGCTGACGCCGATCGTGTATCGAATCAAGGAGCCAAGCCGGATGTACGAAGGTTGCCATGGCCAGTGTTGGAGCCTCGGCGAACCCGATCTGGCACGATTCCAAGTTTTCTTCGATGCGCTCAGGCGTCGTCAAGAACCGTTGTTTCAGCTTTACGCGATGATGAGCGAATTTGCAGCGGTTGTGCGGAAGGAACACGGTGAAGGCGAAGCGGTCGACAGGCAGTTGGCGCAAATCAAGGACCTCGGCAAAGGAATAATCTCAAATCCGCCGTGCGAGAAGTCGGACGATTATCGTGTCGCCGTTTATCAAGCTTTGCTAGACACGATTGACTTACTGCCGGATCCCGCGATGCGCCGCGAGGAGTACCAAGAGTTATTCGACTTTATGTTGGAGCGTCGCGAATATGTCCATTGGGTGGCGATGGCAACAGTCGATCCGAAATCGGAGATTTACGCCGCTTATCAGTACATGGCCTCGGTGTTTCCCCGTTACAAGGAAGAAATAGTGTCCAAAGGCGATCCCAAGGTTTGCGCTCAGGACTTGGGGCGTCTGCTCGCCCTGTTGGAGTCGCCAGACTGCCGCAGAATCTCCGAACCACCTTCTTCGTGGCGTGGGCCCCTCGATCAGCAATTGGCACAACTTCGGGACTCACTCGTCGCACAAGAGCCGAGTTTAAAATCGCCAACAGCGGCGCCGTGGAGTACTGCGCGGTTGTTGTACGATGGCAGGCGTCCGCTCTTGCAGCCACGCATATTCGGTGACTCGGTGTGGGGCTTGGATGTAGTTCAGGCTGGGAGAGTCGCTGAGCAACCCCAACTCGTGCGCGTGCCACTGGACGCTAGTCCGCCACAACGATATGACCGAATCCCGCCAGATGGTCCACAAGAGAAGTTTTACAGCGCAATTGTAAAAGATGAGATCGTAATCTTTCCGCTTGGTGCAGCAGCCATCAATCGTCTAACGGAAACCAATGGGCTACCATCCAAGCACGTCTCGGCCTCGGCGTGCTGCGACGGCAAACTCTACGCAGGTATGGGCACGAACTCGGGTTACCAAGGTACCGCGGGTTATCTCATCAAGTGCGAGTTGGCAACGGGACGAATTGCGATACTGGCCTCCTCGTTGCGCAAGGAGAAGCGTAGTGCACTAGACGACGTTTCGCCACCGTTCTTCGTCCGGCAGATGATCGCTGACCCATCACGGCACCGTATGCTGTTTACCACTGACATCGGCATCTACAAGGGCGGCACGCCGTACACGGGACTGTGGTCGGTGGATACAAGGGACGATAAGCTAACCTACCTGCTCCCGCTGGAAGGAATCTGCGAGTGGATAAGTCTGATACACAGTGATGAAATCATGATAGCACGTCGACTACGAACGACCGCCGGAACCTACGAGGTGCTCTCGTTCAACTTGGAAACGAGCAGATCGCAGGTTCTGGCTTCTGTCTCGCCGAATGCGGACCAAGCCGACCCGGTGTGCAAAATCCCGTGGGCGAGCTATCCACCTCATCTTGTACTGGATGGTTGGCTCTGGATCGCGTATCCGTTTTGCCGGATTACGCTCCACGGCGGACTGCGCGAGTTTCTTCCCTCGTTTGCACAGGGCCATCAGTTGGACTACTACAACCATGTGCGGTATTTCGAACCGCTCGAAAACGGCCGGCAACTTCTGGCCGGTGTGGGCAATCAACTCTGGCTCTTGGATCTTAAACCTAGTTCTCCTGCGGCAGCGGACGATGCCTCAAAGGTTTCTCCATGAGCAGTTGTCATAAAGGGTAGGAAGATGAATGATGCCGACAAAAACTTGGACGAGCTCTTGAAAGCCGTGCGCGTGCCTGAGCGTTCGCCGGGGTATTGGGAGAACTTTCCCAAGCGCGTCACGGCGCAACTTGCGGCGGGGACGCGCATCGACGCGACCACGGCACGACACTCTTGGGCTTGGCGATTTGGAGTTGGCACGGTGTGTCTCATCCTCGCTCTCGGTGTCGGTTTGTGGCTCAAGACGCGCCGTCCTGCCGAGCCGAACTACGCGAAGCTTTATCGCGAGATCGAAGCGATGTTTCCGAATCAGGTGCGCGCCATCGCCATGGACAAACAAGGCGTGCGATTGGATTTGGCGGACAAGCCGGACGTGCCGGCGTCGGCACCGCTGCTCGTCAACGTGTGCCGGGAACGGCAATGCCGCGCATTCATCACGTTCAGCGGCCAGCAGATTCGCGTCAACGGCGAAAGCTGGGACGTGTTGGCCAACGGTCAAGGTGATGTGTTAGTCGTGGGCAAACGCTCCGTCTGGAGCAACGAGGAACCAACCCGACGGATCGGTGCCTATCGAATCGACGCGCAACCATTGAGGTTTATGTCGTGAAACTCGTCCGCAACATCCGCGTTGTAGCAGCGAAGCTTCTTCGCGGGTGGGCCGAACTGCCGCGAATGGGGTTGGCGGCCACAATTCTCCTATCGCCGGCAGCAGCGTCCGCACAAATCGCGGTCATGCCCGACGAGCAGCCGCCGGCGGTGTTCGCAGGGCGGGAGCAAACGATTCGCGTGATGTTCCGCAACTCAAGCGATGAAGCCGCCGAAGGAAATGTGCAAGCGCGGTTGCGCCAACTCAGCTTCGGCTCGGCGATGCCTCTGGGCGATCCACAGCCTTGGAAGCGACTGCGCTTGCTGCCGAAGCAAACCGTGGTCGAGACGTACTCAGCCAAATTCCCCACATTACGGGCGGTGACGCGGTTCCAGATCGAATGGATCGGCATCGGACGCACGGAGGTCATGGTTTATCCCGATGATCTGCTCAAGAAGTTGGGCGCACTGGCGGGCGAGAAACCGATCGGGTTGTTCGACCCGGACAACCAATTGCGCTCGCTGATGAAACAAGGAGGCGTCGAATTCACGGACCTGGAAACGGAGCCGTCGGACGCGCGGCTGGCCGTCGTGTGGTTCAACGCGAGGGAGTTACCCGAATCCGTCATCAAACGTGTGAAAGACGGCATGGCTGCCGTTTGGATCCGCAAATCCGCCCCCGTTGCTGCGTATGCCGTGCGACTCGGCACGGGAACCGTCGTTGTCGCCTCAACGAGCAGCGTCTCGCCGTTGGCCGATTCGCCGACGGCGCAACTGAACCTAATACGCTTCGCCGAGCTGGCTCTTGAGCCGGAGGCGTTGCGGTTACCCGAAGACCGAAAGGAGACAGAATGAAAATGAAGCAAAGTCTGTTTATGGCGGTGCTGCTTGCGATCGCGACGATCGCGCACGCCGATGTGTTGACCGTGGCCGTGTTCGACTTCGAATCGAAGGACGAAGGCATCCGCGACCTCGGCCCGAAGGTAGCCAGCATGGTCAACGCGCGGCTTTCCGCGGAACCGAACCTGATCACAGTCGAGCGCGCGGAGCTTGAAAAGGCGCTGGGCGAACAAGAAGCCAGCCTGTCGGGCACGATCACGCCTGAGACCGCCGTGAAAGTAAGCCACCTCACCGGCGCAAAAGTGTTCGTTACCGGGCGGGCGTTTCTCGTTGACCGGCAGCTAATGGTCGTCACCAAGATCATCGGCACGGAGACAAGCCGCGTCTATGGCGAGATGGTCAGCGGCAGCATCGGCACCGTGCCGGAGATGGCGCGCGATCTGGCCGCGCGCATCGCCAAGACCGTTACCGACAAAGCCGACACGCTTGTCGCTAAAGCGGAAAAGCCCGAAGACCTTGTCGCGCGTCTTCAGAAACAGGTCGATGGTAAGAAGCTGCCGACCGTTTCCGTCGAGATCGCTGAGCGCCACATCGGAGGTCCGTCGCTTGATCCGGCAGCCGAGACGGAGGTAAGCTCGATTCTCCAGAGAATCGGTTTCACGCTGGCCGACAGAAAAGACCCCGTGTTCAAGGCCGACGTGGAGATCACCGGCGAAGCGTTCAGCGAATTAGGCATGCACAAGGGCAACTTGGTGAGCTGCAAGGGACGGGTCGAGATGAAAGCCGTGGATCGCACCAGTGGCAAGGTGCTGTTCATCGATCGCCAGACGGAGGTGGCAGTTGACTTGGGCGAACACCAAACCGGCAAAGCCGCCATCCAGGAAGCCGCCGCCAAATTGACCGAACGACTCCTGCCGAAGCTGGTAAAATAGAAACAAAGGTGGCGGAGTAGCGGACATTGTGCGCTGGCGGCGTCCTCTGCAACGCCGTGGAAGCGGCGTATGTTGCGGCAGTGCAGGGCCTTGAGCGGTATCCGATCAGGCGGACGGACGGCGGCAAACAGGCAGGAAAATAATTGTTGCGCTTCTGGCTGTTTCGCATACACTAATTTCCGCTAGTCGATAGAAGAGTGAGTGAGTTGGTAGATTGTCAGGCGACCATGTTAGCTCGGTGACAGTCCGAAACCCGATGAGCGGGAACAGTCACGGAAACCTCCTACCGCAGCAGAAGGAATAAACCATAATGGCTACCAAGCTATTCGTAGGCAATCTGTCGTTCAACACCACCGAAGGCGATATCCTCGACCTGTTCAAGCAGGCGGGCAACGTCGTCAAATGCGAACTTATCGTGGACAAGTTTACCAACAAGTCCCGCGGGTTCGCCTTCGTTGAAATGGGCTCGCAGGAAGAGGCCACCAAGGCTGTTGCCGAATTGAATGGCAAGGAACTGGACGGCCGAGCCCTGACAGTCAATGAAGCCCGTCCTCGTGAGGAGCGTCCTCGCGGCGATTTCGGCGGCGGACGCGGCGGGAAGCGCGAATTCAATCGCGGCGGCCGTCGTTAGTTCGACAGCCGAACAGCAGTTCCAAAGAGGGAGCGCTCTGCGCAAGCGGGGCGCTCTCTTCGTCTTGACGGTTCGTTGTAGGCCATGTCCCCTGACGTGGCGGGGAGAGGTGAATCGCCGCGTGTGGGCACGCGGCCTACAACAACGTCAAGACCTCCGCAGGTGTCGCGACCAGCGCTTGCGCCCCGCTATCGAGAAGCTCGTTGCGGTCGCGAAAGCCCCACAGCACGCCTACAGCGTACATTCCTGCGACACGAGCCGTGCGCATATCGGTGTTGGTGTCGCCGAGGTAAAGCCAGTGCGGGGGCGGGATGCCCAACTCCTGCGCAATCTGTAGTGGGGCGGTCGGGTCGGGCTTGAGCGGAACGTTGGGCAACTGACCGCGCACAATGTGGAAAGGCCCTGTGGAGGGGCACGCTCCGTCGTGCTCGATGTCCACGGCGGCGCCGACGGAGCGGCGCCCTCCAAAATAGTGCGCAATCATGCGCTTGGTGAAATTGTCGGGTTTGTTGGAAAGCACGGCCAGCCTGTAGCGGCGCTCTGTGAGCGCCGACACCAGCCCGGGAATTCCCGGATACAGCCGCGTCATGTCGAAGCAGTGTGCCTCATAGTGCTGGCGCATGAGGCCGATGGCTTCGTCGGTCAGCGATTGTTTGTCAGGCGGCAGCGCCCGCGCGCAAAGGTGCCGCGCGCCGTCGCCGACCATGTAGCGGTAGGCATTCACCGGGTGCGTTGGGCAACCCAGTTGCGCTAACGCCCAATTGGTCGCGTTGGCTAGATCCGCCAGCGTATTTGCCAACGTGCCGTCCAGATCGAAAAGCACAGCGCGAAATTCTCGTGTCATCGGAACAACTTTATCACATTCGTCTAGACGGTCGCGGGATTTCGCGGTAACATCGCGGCAATCATCAGGAGGAAATAATGAGGACAATTCGAATCGCTTCACTTGTGACTTTGGCGCTCTGCGGGTTGGGTGCCGTCGGTTTCGCCCAGGGAATGTTGGGCGGGCCGAGGCGTGATCCGGGCGCCGTTCTGGCCGAGATTTTTGGCAAGGACAAATCCTTCTCAGCCGTTGCTCGCACCACTGTCAAGGGCCCGGACGGTAACGAAATGCAAATGGAGACGAGCTACGCGGTTTTGGAAGGAAAAATACGCACGGAAACGGACATGGCGAAAATGCAAGGAGGCCGCATCCCTCCTCAGGCCCTCGCGCAGATGCAGGCGATGGGAATGGACAAGACCGTCACCATTGTGCTGCCTGAAAAGCGCACGGGCTATCTGGTTTATCCGGGACTGAAGGCCTATTGCGAATTGCCCATGAGAGCAGGCTCATCGTCCACGGAAACCAACAAGCCGCCGAAAGTGGAGCGAACCGAGGTCGGCAAGGAAACTATCGACGGCCATCCGTGTGTGAAATACAAGGTGGTCGTTACTCCAGAGAACGGGCCGTCGGTGAATACGCTGGTATGGCAGGCCACGGATTTGAAAGATTACCCGATCCAAACGGAAGTCGATGCAGGAGGCGGCACGGTCATCACCACACTCTTCCAGAACATTAACCAACACAAGCCCGCCGCGTCGCTGTTTGAGCCGCCGTCCGACTACAAACATTACAGCAGCCCGCAGGAGCTGATGATGAACTCGATGGGCGGAATGCCCGGCGGCATGCCGCGCGGACGTTCTTCTATGCCGCCGATGCCTCCGGGCGAAAAGGAGTAGCGGAGTAACGGGTTGACGGAGTGTTGGGCCGATGCTCTCTGTCGCCGCAAGACTCCGACACTCTACGCTCCAACGCAGCGCATCTCGACACCACCACCAAGACCGGGTGCGGAAACAGTAGCGCGGGCCTTCGCCGCGACGAAGTGGCTTCGGCCACGCAGGCGGGCGTCCCGCCCATTGGTTTGGCGACTTGCAGCGGGGTTACGGGCGGGACGCCCGCGCTACTACGGTGGTAGTTTGCAGACGCGCCCCACTTCAACCCCCGGTGCCATTCCGGCTTGATTCCCGCGCGCGATTGGCGACAATCACGCCGCCATGAAAAAAGCGCCACAACGGACGTGGGGTGGACGGTTTTCCGTCGCGCCCGCCAAAGAAGTCCAGGCTTTCACCGAGAGCATCAGCTTCGACTGGATGCTGTCGCGTCACGACATCGCCGGCTCCATCGCGCACGCGAAAGGCCTCGCAAAGGTCGGCATCCTCACCAAATCCGAAGTCGCGAAGATCGAACGCGGCCTCCGCGCCATCGAACGCGAGATCGAATTGGGCAAATTCAAATGGGATCCCGCCTGCGAAGACGTGCACATGAACATCGAGGCGGTGCTCGTCCGCAAGATCGGCGCCGTCGGCAAGAAACTCCATACCGCCCGCAGCCGCAACGACCAGGTCGCCACCGACATGCGCCTCTGGCTGCGCGACGCCGTCCGACAGACGCAGCTGAGCATCGGCGAGCTGCAACGCGCGCTGGTGTCGCTCGCCGAGCGCAACGCGGACGTCGTCGTGCCCGGCTACACACACTTGCAGCGGGCGCAACCGGTTCTGTTCGCGCATCACCTGCTGGCCTACGTCGAGATGCTTGAGCGCGACGCGCATCGCTTCGACGACTGCGCCCGGCGCGCCAACGTCTGCCCGCTTGGCTCGGGCGCGATCGCCGGCAGCACGATCAAGCTCGACCGCGCCTACGTCGCCAAACTGCTCGGGTTCGACGGCGTGACGCAAAACTCGATGGATGCCGTCAGCGACCGCGATTTCGTCGTGGAATTTCTGGCGGCAGCGGCGATTTGCGGGATGCATCTGTCGCGTCTCGCGGAAGATTTGATCCTGTGGTCGAGCGCCGAGTTCGGCTTCATCACGATTGCCGATGCCTACACCACCGGCTCGTCGCTGATGCCGCAGAAGAAGAATCCCGACGTCGCGGAACTCGTGCGCGGCAAGACGGGCCGGCTCTACGGTCACCTGATGGCGGTGCTGACGATGTTGAAGGGACTGCCGCTGACGTACAACCGCGACATGCAGGAGGACAAGCTGCCGCTGTTCATGTGCGCGC
>Ga0187886_1000964_pt1 | contig 29223 bp, 26 predicted proteins | sample June2016WEW_20_1_FD_133001 | JGI IMG/M metagenome (GOLD analysis project Ga0187886, IMG submission 133001) | Peatland microbial communities from SPRUCE experiment site at the Marcell Experimental Forest, Minnesota, USA - June2016WEW_20_150 | ecosystem: Environmental > Terrestrial > Soil >...
GAAATGGGTCCGGATTTGCAGCCGCTCTTTTCCGCCATCCTGCGCCACATCTCCCCGCCCATGGTGGATCCGGATGCGCCGCTGCAGATGCTGGTGGCCTCGCTCGGATACGACAATTACCGGGGCGTCACCGCCGTCGGCCGGATCTTCGCCGGGCGGATGCATGCAGGCGAAAAAGTCGCCCGAATGACCCTCGCCGGCGATATTCTGGAGGAGCGCGCGCGGTACCTTTACATTCACCAGGGGTTGGACCGGGTGGAAGTGGAGCAGGCGGAGGCCGGCGAAATCGTCGCCATCGCCGGGCTGGAAGGAATCGCGATCGGCGAGACGCTGGCTGATCCGGAAAACCCGGTAGCGCTTCCGCAGATCAAAGTGGAGGAGCCGACCGTCCGGATGATCTTCGGCGTGAACACCTCGCCGTTCTCGGGGCGGGAAGGCCGCTGGGGAACGTCAAGAAAATTGCGCGAGCGGCTGTTCGAAGAGCTGCGGCATAACGTCGCCCTGCGCGTGGAGGAAACCGGCGCAACGGACACCTTCGTCGTCTCGGGCCGGGGGGAATTGCACCTGGGAATTCTCATCGAAACCATGCGGCGCGAAGGATACGAGTTCCATGTCTCGCGCCCGGAGGTGATCTTCCGGACGGCGGAGGACGGGACGATGCTGGAGCCCTTCGAGGAAGTCCACATCGAAACCAGTCCCGATACGGTCGGAGCCGTGGTGGAAATGCTCGGCTCCCGCCGCGGGCAGATGATGAATATGGTGGATTCGCAAAAGGGCAGCGTGCAGCTTACCTACATCGCGCCTACCCGCGGCCTGCTCGGCTTCCGCTATCAGTTTCTGAATGCCACACGGGGAAACGGCGTGATGAATGCCGTGTTCCACGGGTATGATTCGATGGCCGGGCCGGTGCCCACCCGTTCCACTGGTTCCATCGTGGCCTGGGAGGCCGGCACGACGACGAACTTCGGACTGAAAAACGCCGAAGAGCGCGGGGTATTGTTCCTCGGGCCGGGAGTGGAAGTCTACGAGGGAATGGTGGTAGGGGAACAACAACGGCCGGGAGATCTGCCGGTGAATGTTTGCAAGAAAAAGCATCTGACGAACATGCGCTCGTCGAACAAGGATATCGAAGTGCGCCTGGTGTCTCCACGCCAGATGAGCCTCGACGAATGCCTGGAATTTCTGGCTGAGGACGAACTCCTGGAAATAACGCCCGTCGCGTACCGCATCCGCAAGAGGATTCTGGATACCGAGGAACGCGGAAAAGGGGTGAAACGAGCCAAGGAAGAACTGGCCGAGCGGGAGGGCAAGGAACAGACCCGGTAATCCCGGGTGAATTCCAATACCGAAGGACGCCTCTTCATTTAATATTGCGACCCGGGAGAAGCGAACCACGGATTACACGGAGTAGAGCGGATTTCACGGATAAATATATATAGCAACCTACGGGGTAAGTATTTTATATGTCATTGCGAGCGACCGAAGGGAGCGAAGCCCCGGCCTCGCCCGGTGGGCTTACCGGGGCGGGGCAATCTCCCAATCGCGGACATAAAAATACCCCCCAACCAATGGTATAAACGATTCTTCCACCAATGATAAAACCAGATTGCTTCGTCGCTTCGCCCCTCCCAATGACATAAGTTTTTTCCCTTTGGCCGGTTGTGGCCGCGTCAATCATTCATAGTCGGAGGAATGACAATTTCCTCGACGCGAGGAATTTCCGAACCCATTGTCATTGCGAGCTGCGCCAGGGGCGAAGCCCCGGCCTCGCCCGGTGGGCTTACCGGGGCGGGGCAATCTACCAATAGCAGCGTTCAAGCAATTTCAACCAATGGAATAAATGATTCTCATGCCAATGTAAAACCATATCGCTTCGCCCGTCCTGGTGGGGGTAAGCCAGGATCGCTTTGCTCCCACAGCCTCGCCCGGCGAGGCCGGGGCGGGGCAATCTCATTTCACGCGTCAGAAAACCCAGATTGCTTCGCCCACCCCGGTGGGGTGGGCCGGGGTCGCTTCGCTCCCCCGGCCTCGCCCGGCGAAGCCGGGGCGGGGCTCGCAAGGCCATAAGTTTTTCCCCCTTGGCAGTTCGTGGCCGCGTCATTCATTTATTGTCAGATGGTTTTCCGCGCTTCGATTGTTCGCCGATGATCGGCGTAATGGTCATAGGTGTTTAACACCACCCACTGGGCGAGCGGTTTGGGGTCCGGCCCGAAGCAGAGGGTTGATGCGGCCAAAGCTTCTTCCCCGATCTTGACCAGCTCCGACATCAACCAGCGATGGGTTTCATACCAGTCGGATTGCACTTCCACCAGCGCCCGGTCGCGGTTCCGTTCAAACAGAATCGCATTGACTTCATTTTCGTCGGCCCGGTTGATCACAGCCGGATCGACGCACAGTGCTTCGGCTGCCGGCATGCCGAGGAACTGATTGAGGATCAGAAATTTTTCCCAGGCGGCGATATGGGCGAGAATGTCCTTGACCGACCATTCGCCGGGATCGCGGCGGATGATTTGCGGTTCGCTCAGAACGGAGAGAACAGCAGAAAAGGCTTCCCACTCGTCGTGAATGCGGGAGTGCAGAATCTCCAGGTCAGTAGGCAGGCTGGGTTCACTCTCCGTCATGATATCCAACTCCATCCTCAAAGAAATTGTGGCCCGGATCGTCGATCCGGGTTGCAAATACTCTTAAAGCCCTACTCGTTCGCGTCGAACGCCGTTCGGTCGCCGGTGGGCGATGCGATCAGCGATGCGGCGCCGCTGATGTTCCCCAGCTGCATCGTCCAGGAGGACATCGTACCCTGTGAAAAAACGAACTGGGTGTTGTTGACCCATGCCAGCCGCATCACGCTGCCGGGGACCGGAACCGTCCCTCCGCCGAGCGACCCGATGAAGACCGTCGTCGGGGCGCCGACGTAGTACGCGAAATGCTGTCCGTCCGGAGCGAACGAAAGCACCGCCGTTGTGCCGCTTCCCAGATGCAGCGCGGTGGATCCGTCAAGCGCGGACACATAGCTGTCCTTCACGCTCGGATCCGCCGTCGGGCGGAGGTATCCCACTCGGTCGAGGGAGGGCGAAAGGATCCCCGACGGCAGGAAGAAAAGTCCGCTCAAATTGGAGACCAGGGTCGCCGCGCCGCTGGACCCGTCGACCGACCAGATCGCGCCGGTGGGCGCGGCCGCGAACGGATCCTCGGACGGGATGATCACGCCGAAACGGGAAGAATCCGCTGCCCAGACGACCGGCGGATAATATTGATATTCGCTATACGTGATGATTGCGGGGAAGATAATGACGCTCGCGTGCAGGCCGGAGCCGTCGATGGCGGCCACCGAAAGGAACGTGGCGCGCGAGATGGCCATCTTCGTGCCGTCGGGCGAAGGGTGCGGATCGCCGCCATTGCCCGCGGTGTAAATGGTCGTGATCGCGCCGGTATCGGCATCCACCGCGAAGAGATCGTCGTTCCGGGAAAGGCCGGGTCCCTCGAATTGGCCCCGGGTGTTTAGAAAGATCCGGTGCGTGCCCGGAACCCACTGCAATAGATTAACCTCCACGTACGACGCTCCGCCGGGCGCTTCCAGCGCGCCGACCTGCGCCGAAGTGAGTAGTGTGCGGTCGCCCGTCCCGTTGGAATTCACCACGCGGACCTCGGCCGGTCCGCTGGAGCCGCTGTGCCGGATGTAGACGACGAGTGCGCCGTCATCGGAAAGGTATACCCCTTCCACGCCGGTCATGGTCGAGAGCTGGACCGGCGCGGCAGGCGGCTGGACGATCCACGGTGTCTGGCCGGAGATAAACGCCACCCGCAGGTGCGGCTCCGAGGTGGGCGAGGGGGCAAGCGTGGCGGTGACGGTCGGCAGGACGGTCTGGGTTGTCGTTGAGCCTGGTGTATCGGCAATGGTTGGACCGCCGCCCACGGGCAGGGTGACGGCGGAGCCGGATGCGGCGGATTCTGTGAGGGTGCCAGCCACCTGACTTTCGATGGAGTGGCCTACAGCCAGCGCCGTATTAACGCTCCCGCCGGAAATGTTGCAAGCGATCGAGACCAAGCCGAGGGAAAGCGTGATCAGCAGAAAGTGTTTGGTCCGCATAATGTTCTCCTAGTTCCATTCCTTCAGCGCCAGCAATTGGAGCAGGACCAGCGCAATCAGGGCGCCCGGAACGGCACCGCCGAGATTAAGCGCACCAGCCGTCCAAAAACGGAAGCCGGTTCCCTCGGCGATGAAGTGTCCGGCGGCAAATCCGATCCAAGATACAAGAATGCATAACCCGAACATCCGGTAGGATTTCGAAGGGCGGACAATAAAGAAGACCGCACCGATAAAAGTGGCCAGGCACAATCCAAAAATCCACGCCAACGGGTTCATTCACTCGCCTCCGAAATAATCGCTGTTCCGAGGCAGACCTCGCCCCGGTAAAAAACGGCGGCTTGGCCGGGAGTGACGTCGCGCATCGGGCGCTCGAACCGGACTTGCACGATGCCTGCGTGTTGCACCGTCACTAGCGCCGGTTCTTCCTTTGAAGTGTACCGGATTTTCACTTGGGAGGGAAAGACATCCGCCGGCGGCGCACCGGCGACCCAGGCAGCATCTTCGGCGGACAAGCTCCGGTGGCCGAGCTCTTCCACCGGGCCGACGACGAGCGCATTGCGCGCAGGATCGATTTCCAGAACGTACAGCGGGCGGGGGGAAGAAACGCCGATCCCCTTTCGCTGGCCGATGGTGAAGGCCGCCAATCCCGGATGCCGGCCCAGCACCTCGCTACGGCGGGAGAGGATCGGGCCGGGTGTGAAGGACTCGGGCGCGTACTTTTTCAGGAAACGGCGGTAATCGCGGTCAGGGATGAAACACAAATCCTGGCTGTCCGGGCGTTCGGCGACGGGAAGATTCAAACCCCGGGCGCGCTTACGCACTGCGTCCTTGGTCATTCCACCGAGCGGGAAGAGCGTGCGGGCGAGGTCCGCCTGGCCGAGCGAGGCGAGCACGTAAGATTGATCCTTGGCCGGATCCATCCCGCGCAGCAGCTCGAAACCAGAAGCGGTTTTCTGGATGCGGGCATAATGACCGGTGGCAAGGTATTCCATGCCGAGGGCCAGCGCATGCCGGAGGAGAAATCCCCAGCGGACCTTGCGATTGCACTCCAGGCACGGGTTGGGCGTGCGGCCGCGGCCGTACGCCGCGATCATCGGCGCGACCACTTCCTGGCGGAAAAGCTCGGCGGCATCGATGATATGGAAGGGAACGGCAAGCTGCTCCGCCACGCGGCGGGCGAGGGCGACGGCGTTGGAGGCGCAGCAGCGGTTCTCGAACTCGGTATCCGGGTCGGCCCACAACCCGAGCATCAACCCGGTCACTTCATAACCCTGCTGGAGAAGCAGCGCCGCGGCGACGGAGGAATCCACGCCGCCGCTCATGGCGACGGCCGCCTTGGGACGCGGGGATGGAGGCATGGGGTGCATTCTACTTGCCGGTAGTATGGGCGTCAACGATGAGAGCACGGAGTACATCAACTCGAAGCAGCCTTCCATGAACACCGGCGGCTCGCTCGGTGGTTATACCCTCCGAATCTCGAATGATTTGCAATACAATAACCATCGGTATATCATAAGAAGAAGACTGATAGACCCCAGACTGGGACATCGGAATCCTTTAGCGTCAAATACAAATTTGGGCCCGGCCGATTAGAAGTAATAGGAGGACGCCCATGAGACGCTCAGGAAAGACAGCAAAACCCGCGTCCGCCGAACAAAGCAAATCACAGCCAGATTCGGCTGTGAAAAGAGGTGGTGTTCGCGAAGTATTTCAACAGCGGCCGATCAATCCTTTATATGCAGCCCTTATTTTGGCGATTTTCATCGTGGGAATCGACCTGGGAGTCATCTTATTAGTAAATAATCCTCAATTACGATCTGTCTTCTCGGATGCGATTTCTCCGATTCTTGATTTTACGGCAAGCATCGCATTATTCATCGCCGCAAAATATTCCGCCGTCCGTTCCCGGCAGCTTGCGATCGCCTGGGGAACAATTGCTTTGGCTACCCTTTTTTATTCGCTGGGGGGGTTAGTTTGGTTAATTCTTGAAATCTTGCTAAAGGAACCACCGTTTCCATCGATAGCCGACGGGTTATTCCTTATTTATTATCCTATTTTTCTGGCGGGAGCGTTCCTCTTGCTGGAAAATCCCGAAACCACCAGCGAGCTGATCGGCCGAACGCTGGATATGGCCATTGTCATGGGGTCAGCCACACTAGGATTCTGGAATGTTTTACTCTGGCCGATCGCAAGCTCCAATATCGGTCAGCCGATGCTGGAACGGGCGATATTATTGGCTTACCCGATCGGCGACTTGGTGCTTCTCGGTGCTTTTCTTATCATTCTTTATAATCCTTCCAGGAAGCAGGGCGCCTTACCGATATTCTTGCTGGCGGGAAGCCTTCTGGCGGTAATCATTACAGATTGCATTTACTCATACCAATCTCTCTTGGGAAAATACGTCAGTGGAGGTCTCCTGGATCTTGGTTGGGTTGTGGGATCACTGCTGACCGGCTTGGCGGGCGTTTCCCAATGGGTGGCTGGGCGATCAATTAAAATTAATGAAAGAGTCACACTCGTGGATGTATTTCGGAACCGGTTCAGGACAATTCAGCCCTATATCACATATTTCTGGCCGGCAGCCGTTTTTTTCATGCTTATCGGTGGAGAAATGGGGTTAATACCGCTACCGATGGGCGTTCTACCATTTTCTTTGGGGGCTGTAGGTATCATTATTTTGGTTGTTAATCGGCAATTCATCACCTTAACCGAGAACAACAAACTGAATAGCCGGCTTCAGATATCGATGGACAGGATTCAAGCCCAGGCAGCCGAGTTGGAGAAGACAAATCTTGAGTTACAGACCGACATCGCTGAGCGCAAGCGTGCGGAAGAGGCTCTGCACGAGCGCGGGACACAGCTAACAGAGGCCTTGAGGATCGCCCGCATGGCTTACTGGGAGTACGACGTCATCCACGATCAGTTCAAGTTCAACGATCAGTTCTACACTCTCTTTCATACGACAGCGGAACAGGAAGGCGGCTACAGCATGTCTTCCGCTCGCTACGCCCAGCGGTTTGTCCACCCGGATGACGCGGCCTTAGTCGGCGTGGAAATCCGGAAGGCGCTAGAGACAACCGACCCGGAATACCAGTCCGAGTTGGATCATCGTATTATCCGTGCCGATGGCGAGACGGGCTACCTCTCCGTCCACATCCGTATCGAGAAGGATGCCCAGGGCCGGACTGTGAGGACCCGCGGCGTGAACCAAGACATCACCGGGCGCAAACAAGCGGAGGCCGCACTCCAACAAAGCGAGGCTCTGTTTCGAACGCTATTTGAACTCTCTCCGGATGCCATCGTGCTCATCGATCCTCACGATCCCAATTCCCCTTGGCCGATCGTCGATTGCAATGCGGCCGCTTGCTTGATGAACGGCTATACGCGCGACGAAATGATTGGGCAGTCCATTGATATCATTAACTTGGCCCCTTCCGGGCCGGTTCAGCGAAGCGCGTACATGGACCAAATGCGGAAGGGCGGTATCAATAGATTTATAACCCAGCATCGCCGCAAGGACGGAACCGTTTTCTTTGTCGATGTTTCGAACACGCTCTTCACCGTTGGCGGGCGTGACTTGCTATTAGGTATCGACCATGACATCACCGATCGCAATCGGAGGGAAGAAGAGATCAAACACCGCTTGGCCGAACTCGAAGCCATCAACAAGGTCTCCTCCGACCTCCGCGCCGCCCAAACGCTGGAAGAGATACTCCCCCTGTTGCTGGACACAATTTTGGATGTCATGCATGCGGCCCAAGGAAGCATTTGGCTCTACGATCCGATCAAGGGTGAATTGGATCCGGTGGCCACGCGCGGATTCGAAGCGCAGACCGGAATGCCGCCGCTGCCGTCGGTCAAACCCGGCGCGGGAATTGCCGGGCGCGTCTTCGCCAGCGGGCAACCTTATGTCTCTGGCGATTTCCAGTTGTATCCGAACCTCTCCAAATCGACGCGTCAATTGATTCCGCCCGGCGTTGGCGGAGCCGCCATCCCAATTCGCGCGGAGGAAAACATTCTTGGCACGATCATCGTCAACGTACCTTTGCCACGGGAGCTGACGCCGGACGAAGTCCACCTCTTGACTACCCTGAGCGAGATTGCCGGCATCGCCATCCGGCGCACCAGCCTCCGCCAGCAGACGGATCGCCGCTTGCGGCATCTAACCGCCCTGAGTGAGATTAGCCGCGTGATCACTTCCAGCGTCGACCTGCGCCTCAACCTGACCATGCTTCTTAACCAGGTTATCGCGCAGTTGGGCATTGACGCCGCCGACGTTCTGTTGTTGAACTCCATTTTGAGGACTCTGGATTACGCTGCCGGGAGCGGCTTTCGCACCCGAACGGTCGAGCGAGCCCACCAGCGCATGGACGAAGGCTACGCGGGTCGCGCTATCTTGGAAGGCCATATCCTTTACGTCCCGAATCTGGTCGAGCGGGACGACAACCCGCTCCTGGCAAAGACCTTGGCGGGGGAGTCGTTCGTCAGCTATTACGCCGTGCCGCTGATGGCGAAAGGGCAGATCAAGGGCGTGTTGGAAATCTTCCACCGGGTGCCGCATGAACACGACGCCGAATGGCTCGATTTCCTCAACACCCTGGCCGAACAAGCGGCCATTGCCATTGATAATGTCACGCTGTTCGATAACCTGCAACGCTCCAATATTGACCTTACCCTGGCTTACGACGCCACCATCGAAGGCTGGTCGCATGCTCTCGACCTGCGCGACAAGGAGACCGAGGGGCATACCCAACGCGTGATGGAGATATCCATCAAGCTCTCCCGTGAATCCGGATTGAGCGAGGCGGACCTGGTGCAGGTGCGCTGGGGTGCGCTCTTGCACGACATCGGCAAGATGGGCGTACCGGACACGATTCTATTCAAACCCGGTCCCCTCACCGATGAGGAGTGGAAGGTGATGCGGATGCACCCGCAGTTCGCTTATGACATGCTCGCGCCCATTGCCTACCTCCGTTCCGCGCTCGACATCCCCTACTGTCACCACGAGAAGTGGGATGGCACGGGTTATCCGCGCGGGTTGAAGGCCGAGCAAATTCCTCTCACGGCGCGGCTCTTTGCAGCAGTAGACGTGTGGGATGCGCTGCGGTCGGATCGCCCCTACCGACCGGCTTGGCCCGAAGAGAAGGTACGCGAGTACATTCGATCATTGGCGGGAACCCACTTGGACCCAAAGGCCGTCGCGGTGTTTCTCAAGGTGATGAGTGAAAACGCATAAAACTTCGACCGTGAGCGGACAAACCATTCACACTGGCGGTCAGCGGTTACGCCGCCGGTCAACTGGCCGGCGTGACTCGCATAGGTTTGAACCTTAATTGTGTAGGACTCGCGCCGCCGCTGCACCCAAGCGTTGGGCCTCGCGGGAATGAAATCCTAAATGTTCCTTCAATTTATTGGACGGAATTCGATTAAGATATAATACTTGTCTTGTAACAATGAGAATTGGATTTATTAAATATTCTATAGCCGAACGGATTTGTAATAAAAAATAATTTACTTCTCCATCGGGTGAACTGGTAAAACCACAACAAGGGGCTGAGAAAATTGGTTTAATAATTAGCTGCGTTAGTGTTCCGTTATTTGCATTCAAAGGCTCATGTAAGAAGGACCCCAGCGCGCGCCTATAGGCGACCCCCCGTTTCGCAACTCACATCGCCCTCACAGAACGAGAGCGATGTGCTACCCCCGCTTCTTCCGATTCCCCCACTTCCCCCGCTTCGCGAGGGCGGGCGCACCGATGCTCATCGCTCCACCGTTTCGCAAACATCAACACTCAAAGAGCAAAACCGGGGTGGGGATGCTTCCCCCCTCGCGAAATCTTCGCATCGGAAGGTTAGCGATGCTCATCGCTCGGGGGGCGGGCGCGGGGGCAGGCGGAAGGCAAGCCGAGCCGCCGGTCGTTAGGCTGTTAAATATCCTTATATTGCGTTGTTTTGTAAGGGAATATGTAGCGAAATCAGGGTAATATTTACCTAGTATCTACATATCAGCATAGGGGTTGTAATAATTGAAGTATATAGTAATCGTATAGGCCTTCATAAACTAGCCAAATGGCGACGGAGCCGTGAAGGCCACTAGGAAGATTTCCTTGGAGGTAAAAAATGAAACTCAGCGCGCCAAAACAAATCACTTTCTGGGTTGCAGTTGTAGTAGCTGTTGTTGGCGTAATTGCCAGCCTTGTAACGATCCCGGTTCTCTCGGGAATAGCACTTTGGATTGTAGTGATTGCCTTCGTAATCCTGGCTTTGGGAAACTTGGTTGAAGGTCTGTAATTGAAAAGGTAGAGGTACAAGCTGGTAGTTGGTTGGCTCCGCAACAATGCTAGCTTGTACCTTCTTTTATTTTGAATGAACGAGTTTGCAATAACATATAACCATTTAAAAAAACAATCAATATTAATAACATACCCTGTTCAATGATCAAACCAGCCCAATACGCGGCCGCAGCCATCCATTGGGCGGAGAATAATGCGGTGTATATATAAAAAATGTGTAAAATATCCCCGGCGCAGTCTTTCACTATATCATTACAATAGAAAATCAGACATAATATTCTTGGACTCTGTATCTTCTCAGGCGAAACCGAGTAATAAATATGAAAAAAGTATTTATTTTATTTTCAATAATGGCATTAATCTTGATTCTATCCGTTGGTATTAAAGACAGCATATTAACCCTGACCAATGACATTAATAATCACTTATGGTTAAACCTGGTTGGCCGATGGCATAGTTCCGAAAACGCCCATCATGAAATAGAGTTCTATCCCGATGGAACCTTTATTGAAAAATATTCTGGGGTGGCGAAGGGTTTTGGTGATTATCAGGTGAACGATAACAGCATTGTGTTAATATACGATCTATCGAGTTGTAGTCAAGAGACCGGAAATAGCTGCACGGTTTACATGAAGTTATATTATGATTTTACAACCATAAAATTAATAAATAATGAAAATAAGATGATCTTCAATAAGATGGGAGGTCATTAACTGAAAGAATTATAAAAATAAATTGCTTCCAATATTATAATTGATGAGCATGGTTTGGGAAACTCAAAGTATTATATGGATGATTTACTATCTAGGGTATGTTACCGATCAACCAAGAAATAAACCGTCCAACAAGCGGCTGCCGACCCGGCCTTCAATTGAGAATTATTCGATCGGAAGCCCACCCGCTCCGCAAACACGGTTAACCTGAAAGGACACGGGATCAAGCATGCTTAGAGAGAGCGGGCGGGAGGCTGCGCCGGAAGCTATGGAGCCGCCTTGTCATGTGCATCTGCTTGCGATAAAAAAGTACTTTTCAAAATAAGTATTTTTGCAATACGGCATAGAAGAATTTGGTATACGATAGAAAGTCCGTTGCTTCTATGATGGGCTATGAAGCTATGAAAATGACAAAGGAAGGACAAGCCATGTTTTATAAGCGCAATCCCGATGGATATAAGCAGGTTTTGGAAGGCATCAAGATTAAAACATTGGTTTATGGTGACAAGATGCTGCTAACAGAATTTCAGCTCAAGCAAGGGAGCCAATTACCTCGACACGCGCATTCAAAGGAACAAACAAGTCATTTAATTGCCGGTCGTATTCGGCTTACCATCGGAGAGAATACGTCTGAGATGGAGCCGGGCGACAGTTGGTACGTTCCCGGCAACATTGAGCATGGGGCGGAGATACTTTCAGATTCCATCGCCATTGAAGTATTCTCGCCCATCCGAGAGGATTATTTACCAAAAAATATGTAAACGGGTAAATCGCGAATATTAATTCTGGTTGCCTAACCCGCGCTGGCAGTTGGCCGGCGAAGGCGCGGCGAAATAAATTTCAAACCGTATTTTAATTTTCAGGTAAAATGCAGATGGAAGAAAGATCGGCTACCAGCTGCAGCGCCATCTTTTGGGCGACAATTTTCTCTATGGGATTATCCCTTTCTTTAATCGAGTTCTAAAAAAAATGACCGAAATGATGCTCGTAACGGGAGATCACAATGGACATGAAAATAAAGGATAAGATCGCGGTCATTACGGGTGGAAGTATAGGAATTGGAGAAGCAGTAGCCCGGGCACTGGCGAAAGAAGGAGTCCATTTGATCCTTTGCGCCCGTGCGAAAGAACGGGTGGAAGAAACGGCCAGGCGTATCTCGCAAACGTTCAACGTGAAGGCCCATGGAATCCAGGCAGACATCTCGCGCGCGGAAGACATCGATCGTTTGATCCAGCAGACGAAAGAAATCTTTGAGGGCGTGGACATCCTGATCAACAACGCCGGAGTAGGAAGCAAAGAGACCATCGAGGAAGCGCCCGACGATAAATGGCAATATTATTGGGATCTGCACGTGATGGCGGCGGTGCGCCTGGCCCGCGGCTTGGTGCCCCTGATGCGCGCAAGGGGCGGCGGAGTGATCCTCAATACCGCTTCCATTTGCGCCAAGCAACCGCTTTTCTATGAGCCGATCTACAACACGACCAAAGCGGCCTTGATGATGCTCTCCAAGTGCATGGCGAACGAATTCGTCAAAGACAACATCCGCGTCAACTGTATCAATCCGGGACTGGTGCTCACTCCGGATTGGATCGCCACGGCCAAGAAGCTGACCGAGGGGGGCGATACCACCTGGGAAGCGTACCTCGATCAGCTCGCAAAAAAATCAACCCCGATCGGGCGGTTTGCAACCCCGGAGGAGGTGGCCGATATTTTTGTTTTCCTGTGCTCGCCCCGGTCCAGCTACTGCCTCGGTGCGACCCTTTATGTGGACGGCGGTTGGTTGAACACCGTAGGATGAGTCGGCGCCCCTGGATCAAGCAGGTTTTTTTCGCCGGCAGGATTTATTTTCCAAACAGAGGATATTATGAGACAAGCTGTCATGACTGCTCCCGGCAAGATCGAATTCCGGCAAGTTGAGCGCCCGAAGCCGTTGCCTCATGAGGTACTTATCGAGATAAAACGGATCGGCGTATGTGGCTCGGATATTCATGTCTATCATGGACTTCACCCCTATACCAGTTATCCGATCGTTCAAGGTCATGAGGTCTCGGGGTTGATTGCCGAAATCAGCCGGGATGTTGCCGGATTCCGGGTAGGTGAATCGGTTGTGTTTATGCCCCAGGTGACCTGTGGCACCTGTTATCCTTGCCGGAATGGCATGGAGAATATATGCAATCAATTGAAGGTGATGGGATTTCAAACGGATGGCGCGGCGCAGGAATATTTTCCCGTCCCAGCCGACCATGTGCTGAAAGTACCTGCTTCCATTTCCCTCGACCACGCGGCCATGGTCGAACCGATTGCGGTGGCTGTCCACGCGCTCGGGCGGTATGGCGACGTGCGCGGGAAAAAAGTCGTTGTACTCGGGGCTGGAACCATCGGGAACCTGACGGCTCAGGCGGCGCGGGCCCTTGGGGCTTCGAAGGTACTGATTACAGATGTCAGCGAATACAAACTGGTATTGGCGCAAACCTGTGGCATTCCCTTGGCTGTCAATCCAACCCAAACAAACCTGGGAGAAGAAATCGTCAAGGAACTGGGTTCGGATCAGGCGGATGTGATTCTCGAATGCGTTGGCTCTCAAGAGACAATCAACCAGGCAATCGAATTTGCACGGAAAGGATCCGTGATTATTGTGGTCGGCGTATTTGGAAAAAAACCAACTGTCGACTTGGGTTTCGTTCAGGATCGCGAGTTGACGCTTACCGGCACGCTGATGTACCAAAAAAAGGATTATGAGCGTGCAATCCATTTGATAGGGCGGGGGTTGCTCAACTTGGATGGAATGATAACTCACCGGTTCCCCTTTGCCGCCTACGCGGAAGCTTACCAGGCCATTGATGAATCGAAGGGGAAATATCTCAAAGTGATGATGGAACTATAGTCTGAGAAGTTGTGAATGGACAATTGTTGCTTCGTCGACCTCTCGTATAAAATGAATTGCGGAATGCACGGTTGGCACTCGGCCCGCCCCTGGGCCATCCAATCCGCTATGGAAAACGTTTCGCAAGGAAAAACATATGAAAAATCAAGTTGAATTAATGAATTTATTTTGGACAACCGCAGGGGTGTTCCCGGGTCTTGGCGAAATAAGCCGGTATGATTTTAAAGACCGGGTTCAAGTTGCTGCCAAAGACGGGTTTAAAGGGATTGGAATCTGGCACACGGATTTGGAGCATATCCTCCTGCACAGAACGCTCAAAGAAGTGAAAAAGATACTTGACGATAACGGCATGAGATATGTCGAGCTTGAGTTTCTCACCGACTGGTTTCTCGACGGTGCCAGAAAGGCAGAATCGGACAGTCGCAAAAAGAGATTATTTGAAGCGTCGGCAATATTGCACGCAAAACATATCAAAGTGGGGGACTTTTACAACTCATCCTGTCCCATGCCCCGAATCATCGAATCATTTTCGGCAATGTGCAAAGAGGCGGAGACTTTCGGCGCGACGATAGGTTTTGAAATCATGGGGAGCGCCATGATCAATAATATCCAGGACGCATTGACAATGATGGAAACAGCAGGAGCGGTAAATGGCGGTTTAATCATCGACATTTATCAGGTCGCCAATCTTGGATGGACATATGAGGAGATAAGCCGCATTCCCTTGAAGTATTTGACGAATGTGGAGCTTAACGACGGAACTTTACCCGGGAACCCCGATCATGATCCATCCAACAGAAAATTCTGCGGGGAAGGCGAGTACGATATCAAGGGTTTTATCCGTTGCGTGAAAAATGCGGGTTATACCGGTCCTTGGGGGGTGGAGGTTATTTCTGAACAACTGGCAAAATTACCATTGGAAGAATTAAGCAGAAGAGCATTTACAACCACAATGGCTCAATTTGTGGATTAAAAAAAGGATAATAATTTTCCATGGAAACAAACTTGGAAGAAAATTTGAAACGGTCCTAGAAAGCACGAGTGTAACCAAAACGTAATCAATGAGGACAGAATGATTCCAAAAAGATCTATTCGGCCGTCAAAGAGAAGCGCCGTTTCCACTGCAAATGTCCAGGGTCTTCCACCAATTACCCTCCCGAGTCCCAGGTTTACTCGCGGCAGGTCTGTTTTTACGGCATTGAAAAACAGAAAAACCGTCCGCTCGATTGGTAAGAAAAAGATCCCAATGCAGATGCTTTCCAATCTTCTTTGGGCAGCCTGTGGGGTGAATCGGAAGAAGGGCCCGTTTGGAATTCGGGGTAGAACCGCGGCATCGGCCAGCAATTCACAGGAAATCGATCTTTATGTCGCCATGGCCGAAGGTGTTTATAGGTATGAAGCCAGTTCCCACAAACTGATTTCAGTGTTGGGGGAAGATCTACGCGCTTTGGCCATCGGTCCCGGCCAGGGGAACTCCGGAGCGAAAGCTCCCGTACGCCTTATTTATATTGTCAATATCGATAAATTCAGCACGGCAGGATTTCAGGAGCCGGGACTCTATAATCTGGAAATTCAGAAATCCTATTATTATGTTGACACGGGCCTCATTGCAGAGAACGTTTATCTATTCGCCGCATCGCAAGGTTTGGCCACGTGGTTTCACAATTGCAACCGGGCGGCGCTTGCCAAAAAGCTAAAACTTCGGTCTGGTCAGCGTGCGCTCTTCGGCCAGACCGTTGGGTATCCGGGTCACGCTTAACTTATCAGGAGTTGAAACGCGCGCCGATCAGAATCAATCCGACTCTATTGGGCGGAAAACACGTGGACGGAATTTTATTCCGGCACCATGTTCCCGTTTCGGGTGAAAAGAGGTTCGCGAGGAAAAATGAAGAGACCGAAGATAGTCATCACGGGAATTAATGGAATGATCGGTGGCATTATTTCGAAACCGTTGAAAAATTTCTACGAGGTGTATGGGATAGATATCCGTGGCCCTTTTTCCGATGGAATATTTCCAATCGATATCTCCAAGTATAACCAACTGGTTAAAGTCATAGAGAAGATAGGTCCGATTCAATTTATCGTGCACCTCGCGGGTGAGTCGAGTTTAACTGCCACTTGGGAGGCAATCTTACGGTCAAATATTATTGGAACACGAAATGTGTACGAAGCAGCCAGAGCGATGAAGGTCCGGCGGGTTGTATTCGCCAGTTCGAACCATGTTACGGGCGCGTACGAAGGGTTCGAGCCAGACACACGCCGGTTTCTGAAAAATGAACCCAGCAAAATATCGGTTCTGAACCCTATCCGGCCAGACAGCGACTACGGCGTCAGCAAGGCGTTCGGCGAAGCCGTCGCAAGATATTATTATGACCGATGGGGGATCGAATCCATTTGCCTCCGGATTGGAAGCGTCCGGCCCGATGACGACCCCACGAGCAATCCCCGGTTTGCAAAGACATGGCTCAGTCATCGTGATCTTGTCGAGCTCATCGAAAAAAGCCTTACCGCCAGCGTTGGATTTGGCATCTACTATGGCATTTCCAACAATCAAGGGGCGTTTTGGGATATTTCCAACACTCGCTTGGAGCTGGGATTTAACCCCTTGGATGATGCGGCGCGCTCCGGTAATGCGAGGTAATGCATTATCCACCGGCATCACGGTGGGATGAGGAGAAGGAACAAAATCGTGCAGAGTGAACGCGAAGACGGGTACGAACTGTGGTTGCGATATCGCAAAGTGAGCAACCCCGACCGATTGGCCCAATACCGTCAAGCAATCCACCGCGCAGGAGTGTTTGGTAAAAACGAAACGGCCGAGATTATCCGCGGCGAGCTTGAGCGGGCGTTGCCGGCTTTGCTGGACGCCGATATTCCTTTCGCGGCAGATAATCTTTCCGGAAATGCGCTGATGGCGGGAACGGTTCGGGAGCTTGGAGCGGCGGGGATTGACGCAGCCCAGGATCAATGCAGCGCCTTGGGCGACGAGGGATTTCTGATTCAATCCCAACCCGAAAAGGATTCCGACCGGATTGTGATTACCGCGAATTCCGATCACGGCGTTTTCTACGGGATATTTCACTTCCTGCGGCTTCTCCAAACCCAACAGGACATCCGCGAACTGAAGGTGATCGGCATTCCGCGCATCCGCCGGAGGATCCTCAGTCATTGGGACAACTTGGACGGATCGGTCGAACGCGGGTATGCCGGCGCTTCGTTGTGGAAGTGGAGCGAATTGGCGGGAATCTTTGATCCGCGATATCGCGATTACGCACGCGCCTGCGCATCCGTCGGAATCAACGGCACAATTCTGAATAACGTAAATGCACAAACAGAAATCCTTCAACCCGACTATCTGAATAAAGCGGCCGCTTTGGCCAACCTGTTCCGCCCATATGGTATTCGCGTATACCTGTCAGCGCCTTTCTCCGCACCCATGCAACTCGGGGGTTTGGGAACAAACGACCCGAGGGAAGCGGCCGTCGCAACTTGGTGGCGCAATAAAATAGAGGAGATATACCGATGGATTCCTGACTTCGGCGGGTTCCAGGTTAAGGCGAATTCTGAAGGCCGGGCAGGGCCGCAGGATTATGGAGCAACCCACGACGATGGCGCCAATATGCTTGCCAAAGCCTTGGAGCCGCACGGCGGAGTGGTGTTCTGGCGAGCCTTTGTCTATGACACAACCATCGATCCAGACCGGGCTAAATGCGCTTACAAGGAATTTGCGCCGCTGGATGGCAATTTCCGGTCCAACGTTTTTGTACAGGTTAAAAACGGCCCGATCGATTTCCAACCGAGGGAACCGTTCCATCCGCTCTTTGGCGCGATGGATCGGACGCCGCTTGCGCTTGAATTGCAGATCACCCAGGAATATCTCGGCCAGTCCGTTCATCTCGTTTACTTGGCTTGCATGTGGAAGGAAATTCTCGAATCGGAGACATATGCCAATGGGCCGGGTTCATCGGTCGGCGGGATTGTGTACGGCTCGGTGTCCGGCGGGCGCGATTCAAGCATAGTCGGCGTGGCCAACACCGGCGCCGACCGCAACTGGTGCGGCCATCATTTCGCGCAAGCCAATTGGTATGCGTTCGGCCGCCTCGCCTGGGATTCCCAATTGAGCGCGGAGACGATCGCCGACGAATGGATCCGCGCAACCTGGTCGAATGATCCGCTCGTTGTAGAGAAGATAAAGTTCATGATGCTCGGCTCATGGCAAGCCTGCATCGATTACATGGTGCCGCTGGGTTTGCATCACCTCATGCAGGAAGGCCATCATTACGGTCCCGACCCGGATTTCCACACCGCGGTGCGTCCGGATTGGAATAATGTCTACTACCACCGGGCGGACGCAGCGGGCATCGGCTTTGATCGTAGTAGCGGTGGCAGTAATGCCGTCGGGCAGTACCGCAGTCCGTTGCGCGAACAATTCGATCGACCCGATCCTTGCCCCGAAAAATATTTACTATGGTTTCATCACATCCCTTGGGAGACTCGCCTGCGCACCGACCGGACGGTCTGGGAGGAGCTGCAATATCGCTACCACGATGGTGTAGCCTACGTGGAAAAGATTTGCGGTATCTGGCGAAGCCTACGGGTTGAGATCGATCCTGAACGCTACGAACACGTCGCCAATCGGCTGGCTCAGCAGCTGGAAAATGCCCGCTTATGGCGGGATACGTGCATACACTATTTTGGTCAATTTATCGGAGAAGAGGATTCTGAATAGGGGATTATTTCGTTCTTGAATTGGCATTTCGGGCGATGAATTCACCTGTCCCATAACCCGTCTGCCGATTTTAACCTTGATAATTTGACACGCATTTCACCATATATTTTCTGAAAAAATCCCTACCTTTTTACATAAGAAGAATTATCAACTTGAATATTTCCCATTGGGATTGGCCGGATAATGCTCTCAATGGGGAGGAATCCTTTTTGCCCCCGATCGAACCGGCCCTATTCTGCGTTCTCAAGGCAGACGCTTGAATTGCAAGCGAAATTGCCGTAGAGTAGAAGAAGTATTTGGATCATTGGACTGCCGGACTTTGGGCCATTGATCTCTATGAATGTTCGATGGGGAGGAAATTCCATGGAGTTAAAAGGAATCTCGTCGGTTGATATCGGATCACCGGTTCCCGAGTTCCGGCTTCCTTCAAATACCGGAAAAAATATCGGCGCCGGGGAATATAAGGATCGATCGAACCTTGTGCTGTTTTTTGTCCGCGAGTTCAACTGAATGCAATGCCGCTATCATGTCGGCCAGTTGGGTCGATTGTATCCGCAATTCCAATCCGCCGGAACGGAAATTCTGGTGATTTTAGGAGCCAATACCGGACAAGCGAAAAGTTACGCTGAGAGTCTGCACGCGCCCTTTCCGATATTGGCCGATCCGGATCGGAACGTGTATAAATTGTTCGGGTTGGAAAAAGCGTTACTGGTCATTCAGCGCACTGCCTCCGTGATCGTCGATCGGCATGGCATTGTCCGCTATATCAAACGCGTGACCAATCCTATGACATGGTTGCAGGAGAGCAAGGAGTTGGTAGATTTTATTAAAACGCTTCCCTAGGATATTATTTTCGACTTCGGGAAAATCACACAATATTGGAAAGAGAGGGGAGCAATACCGCGCTGCTTCTCATCGAACCGAAAGAGAGGAGCTGAGGTCGTCGGGGTTAAAACGGCGGATGGCTGCAGAATGAAAACCGCTGTTGAAAAATCATGTTAAATATTTTGGAGGAAGAAATACATTATGTGCGATGAGAACTACAAAACGGGTGGCCTAATGCAAACGGCGGTACGTGCGTTTTGCCGGGCGCGGATTCCGATCCTTACGGTCGCCTTAACCTACGCCGTTTCCGTCGCCGTAGGAATGATTATGGTGCACGCCGGCAATTCATTCGCACTAAATACCCGCGATCAAATCGTTGCCGGCGCGCAATCCGGCCCGATCCTGACCGCGTTGAATCTAAATAACCGGCTACTGGCCGGTTTGCTGGATTATGTCGGGAATTTATTCGGCGCGTTCTCCACTTCGATCGCAGGTTTGGGGGTTGTGTTTATCTATCCGATCGTTGCCTATCGCGGCTGGATCGGGGGAATCGTATCCGTCGACGGCGCGCATCTCAGCCGGTTGGCCGACGCCAGGGAGGCCGCCTACTACCTGATCACGCTCGTGCTGCAACTCATTCCGTACTCGATATCCGGCGGAGCCGGAGTGAATATGGGGCTCGCCTATTTCAAACCTAAATCCTGTTATCAAGGAAATAAATGGCTCGGGATACCCGCCGAAGCCATCCGCGACGTGTTGCGACTTTATCTGGTTGCGGCGCCGTTATTTCTGCTGGCTTCCTTGTGGGAATTCTTTGCGCGATAAAAATTGCAGAAATCGGTTTTCCCGGTAGACTTCCATGGAGGAATGGAGATCGGCGGATCTATAATTGGATTATCGGAATATTGGGTTCGCCTAATCCCGGTAACGATTGGTTGCAGTGATGGATTATTCAAGCCTTGCGGATAAAGAAAAAATCGAGCGAACGGCGAAAGCTGTTGAGAGCCGCGGGGTTTCCGTGATCGTCGCGGATACGAAAGAATCCGTTTTACCTATTGTGGTAAATCTCATCCCCGCGGGATCCACCGTGATGACCGGAGCCTCGCTGACCCTTCAGCAAATCGGTTTTATAGAATTGCTCAAATCGGGGAACCACCGCTGGCGCAACCTGAAAGCGGAGATCCTAGCCGAGAAGGATCCCACCCGGCAGTCGCTGCTGCGCAAGCAGGCCACTCTCGCCGACTACTTCCTCGGCAGCGTCCACGCGATCGCCGAAACGGGAGAGATCCTTGTCGCCAGCGCGACCGGAAGCCAGATCGCACCCTATGCCTACTCCAGTAGCCACATCATCTGGGTGGCAGGCGCCCAAAAGATCGTCCCTTCGATGGAAGACGGCTTCCGGCGAATCCGCGAGTACGTTCTTCCCCATGAAGATCAACGGATGAAAACGGACTTCGGCCCGGGGTCGGGAAGTTTTATTGGGAAGATCCTTTTATTCGAGCGCGAAGCCCCTTACCTGCATCGGAGTTTGACGTTGATTTTGATCCGGGAAGCGGCAGGAGATTAAAAAGATCCAGGGCGGAAATCTTCCAAAGGATCTTCGGCCGGAAAAAAATAATAAAGGGCGACCATGGGAAGGGGACGACTTACCATGGCGTCCTTTTATTTTTCAGGAGATAGAGGTTTGGATTTCCCGACGTATAAGGGGAGGGGCTCACCGAAATCAGGTTGAAGGATTCCAGTTTCGGGATTGCGATCTCTTCCAGCAGGCAGCTCACAATAGATTCGGCCAGATGATGATCCGAGACGCCATCCGGGAAAACAGATCCCGGAATCGTTAACTGGAAAGTTACCGGAAAATATTGGTTTAACCCGGTTTGCGCGCGCGTTCCTGGAACCGGCGCTGCCTGGCCCGGTTTCCGCAATCCCCTGCGTCGCACCAACGCCGGCTGTGATTTTTGCTGGTGTCCAGGAACAGCCAGCCGCAGCCGCGTTCGTCGGCGCACTGACCCACATGCTCCAGGTCTTTGGAAACCAGCAACTCCGCCGCAGAGAGCGCAACGGGTCCGAGAAGAGAATCCAAGGTATGCGGATCCACGTTCCAGTCCCAGGCATATCCTTCCGCCGTTCGGCGAATTTGCGCCCCGTCCGTGAGCTTCCGGATCGCTTGATTCAAATCTGCGATATCGGCTTCCGTCGGAGCCAACCCGTGAACGGACGCGGCGAAGATGCGGTAGATGGCTTCCCGCAAGATAACGGCGCGCTTGAGCGCGCGGCCGGCGTCCGCGGGCCGGTCGGCCGCGTCGCCTATCAATTTGCGCGTTGCGCTTTGGGTGAGAAGGTTTTGTGTCCGGGCCCAGCGTACCAGCTCTTCGTACGTATGCAGCCTCTCCTCCGGGGTGGGGCTGGCATGCCATGCGACGGTATTTGTGAACTCCAGGCATAACCGGGGGTTTTTCGGATCGGAAGTGCTTTTTTCGCGCTTGGGCATATCGCTCCTTTATAACATACAAAAGACACTTGACATGTTATATCCAACATGCTAGGATGTAACAGCCATAAATATTATAGCACATTATATCCCAGGCGTCCAAGGACAAAGAGAATCAAGCTGCGACGGTTGTTCACAGGATTATGGCGCCACCCGGACTTTCTCAAGCTATGGACCGGCGAGACCATTTCCCTCCTCGGTTCACAAGTGACCATATTGGCGATGCCGCTGGTGGCCATCCTCACCCTGGACGCCACGCCTTTCCAGATGGGGGTTCTCGGGACGTTGCAATATATCCCCTGGTTGCTGATCGGACTTGCGGCCGGTGCATGGGTCGACCGCATGCGCCGCCGCACGGTCTTGGTGGCGGCAGATATCGGCCGGGCCGCGCTATTGGGTTTTATTCCCTTCGCCGCCGTGGCGGGCGTCCTCAAACTGGAATACCTTTATGGAATTGCTTTTCTGGTCGGAATACTCAATGTCTTTTTTGACGTCGCCTATACGGCGTTCCTGCCGACCCTCATTCCGCGGAAACAGCTGGTGGAGGGGAACAGCAAACTTTCGGTCAGCGCATCGATCGCCGAAATCGCCGGTCCTGGAATTGCCGGCGGCCTCGTCCAATGGTTGACGGCCCCTCTCGCCATTGTGGCGGATGCTGTCTCCTTTCTCGTATCGGCGGTTTCTCTGGCGTGGATTGGCGCCTCGGAACCTGGAATTATCCCGGCGGATGGATCGCGGAATATTCTGGCTGAGATTCGCGAAGGTCTGCGACTTGTATTTCTCAATCCGATCCTACGCACCTTTGCGGTAGCCAGCGTGACGTGCAATTTTTTTATCGACGTTCACCTGGCCGTGTTTGTGTTGTACGCCATGCGAGGACTGGAAATTACCCCGGTCACGCTCGGCGCCATTTACGCTGTGGGTAGTGTGGGTGGCTTGCTTGGCTCGATTGTCGCCAACCGTCTGGCGAATGGATTGGGGCTTGGTCGTATTATTGTCGGAATGCAGATTCTTATCACGCTCGCCATGGCCGCGATCCCGCTCTCCGGAATGCGGGCGGGAATAGCCGTGCCGGTCATCGCCCTGGCGGAGGCGGTCTGGGGGTTTGCCGCCGTCGTGTACATCGTGAACACGGTCAGCCTGCGCCAGGTAATCACGCCGGACCGGCTGCAAGCGCGGGCGGCGGCAAGCGTGCGGTTCGTCACTTGGGGGGTCGCGCCACTGGGTTTCCTGCTCGGTGGAATCCTGGGTGAACGGATCGGATTGAAAACCACGCTTCTGGTTGCGGTGTGCGGTCCACTCATGAGTATTTTTTTCCTATTGTCATCGCCCGTCCCGCGGCTGCGGAAACTGCCTGCATCCGAAGCGGTCTTGGAACCCCCGGTCTCCACCGTCTGAACGCCGGCATCCTTGGTTAATTTAAACGTTAGTCGATCCATCGGATATCGGCAGCGATAACCGCACTATCCCTTCGATGAATCGAAGAGCAACGTAAAATTCTTCCTGCACCCACGGAAGCCGGGATTGTCTGTTCCTAATGGTCAATTCACCATTCCAAGGCTTATAATCTGCGTACCCGGCAATCGTTGATGCGGAGTGGTTGAGAAAGTTACGCCTCCGGTAAGCGGGAGAATGGATTGCCAATGCCAGACGCCGTACGGCAGAATTCCAATAATTTTTTATCAAATGACCGGTCGCTCCTCCTGCGGTACGAAAGCGAAGACGATCAATCCTATATTGTTTCCCGCACCGACGGCGCACGCCTGACTATTCCCAAGAACCGCGGCGTTCCGAAACCGTTTGTCGATAAACCGCCGCAACCGCTTACGCCGGCCTTCCGCTTGCTCGTGGCGGACTTTCTCGGTCTGGCGCCGGCCGGGCTGGGGACGATCGTCCTGGCGCCGCTCGCCGTGCTGTGGTCCTTGGCGGTTTTATTAACACGTCCTTTGAATCAGAACGACCGCAAACGGGTCGTCGCCGTTTGCGCGATCGCCGCCGTGCTGCTCGCACTCGCTATTCCTTTAAGCGAACTATTCCTGGCGCGCCTCTCCTCATAGGCAGTCCATCATGATAGCCCGGGCTTTGTATCTGGTCGCAGCGTGGTTTACCGTCAGCATGGTGGTGACGTTGGTGGTGGGAACCCGCCTGCGCCGGACTCACTTTGCGTTATCCTTGCTTTGGCTCGGGGCGGTGTTGGCCGTGGGCGACGTTTGGGCTCTGCTCACGTTCGGCCGGCCGCCGGAGGTGATCACGCTTACCGGCGCGGCCGCGATTCTGGGCTTGGGTTGCATCTTATGGCTGCGCGATTGGAACGCTTTCGGGCAGGTGGCCTGGCTGACCACGATCATCGTCACCCCGATTTTTCTCGTATATGCCTATTCGGTCATCATTGCCGCGCGGCTCGCCCCCGCCTCGTTCCTCGCGGCCCAGATGTTTCTCTACGTCCAATCCGTCGCCGCCTTGGTGGCGCTGACCCAGATGCACGAAAACCTCGACGTGAACTGCCGCGTACGGTGGCGCAAACGGATCGACCGGATCCAGCCGGCGCCGGGTTTCACGCCGATGATCTCGCTGCACCTACCAACCTACGATGAACCGCCGGAGGTTGTGGAGGGCACGCTGCGGGCGCTGGCTGCGCTGGATTATCCCGCCTTCGAAGTGCTCGTCATCGATAACAACACGCCGGAGGAGAAGACCTGGCGGCCGATCGAAGCGCTGTGCCGGGAATTGGGATCGCGGTTCCGTTTTTTCCATTTGGAAAAATGGCCGGGGTATAAGTCCGGCGCGCTTAATTTTGCACTCGCTCAGACTTCGCCCTCGGCGGAACTGATCGGGGTGGTCGACGCGGACTACCGGGTGGATCCGAAATTCCTGCGCGAGATGGTTCCGGCCTTCACCGATCCGCAGGTGGCCTTCATCCAGGCTCCGCAGGATTACCGGGATTACACGCCGGGATCCTATTCGGAAGCGATCTATTATTCGTACGAATATTTCTTCGAAGTGCCTATGCCGGTCCGCAACGAACACAACGCGATCATCTTCGCCGGGACGATGGGGCTGATCCGCAAATCGATCCTGCAGGAGATCGGAGGTTGGAGCGAGTGGTGCATAACGGAGGATGCCGAGGCCAGCCTGCGGGTCCTCAAACTCGGATACAAGGCGCTGTACTATCACCGCAGCCTGGGGCGCGGGTTGATGCCGTGCACCTTCGCCGGGTTGAAACGCCAGCGGTTCCGCTGGTGCTTTGGGAACATCCAGATCCTGCGCAAACACTGGGAATCCCTAATGCCGTGGGCGCATTGGATCGACCCGCAAAACCGCCTCACGCAGGCGCAACGCTACTTCTACCTTGCCGGATTGGTGCAATGGTTCACCGACGCGTTCAATGTCGCCTTCCTCTGTTTCCTTGTGGCGGGCGGGATGATTAAATTGTATTCGTCCAGTTTCACGATCCTGCCCACAACCTTTCCATGGATCACCCTTTCCTTCATCTTCATACTCCTGAATATATGGCGACTCGTATGGGTAATCCGGAACGCGCTGAAGCTTTCGCTGGGGCTGGCGCTGCGTTCCCTGTACGGCATGTTCAGCGTGGGGTGGGTGGTCGCCTTGGCCGTTTTCCGGGGCGCGATTCAATCTAAAACCGCTTTCCTGCGCACGCCCAAGACGATGGGCAACGTACGGATGGTCAACGCCCTGTTCGCCACCCAATGGGAGGCGGGCATCGGCCTGCTTTGCCTGGGGATAGGGGCGGCGGTCCTGGCGTTGGCCGACCGCTCGCCGAATACCTACTTTATCGGCGGGTTGCTGCTCTGGCAGTCGACCTTATACCTGGCCGCGCCGGCATACAGCCTGTTCTATAAAGCCTGTAACCTGTGAAGTGGCGGAAGGAAAATCCCTTTTTACGGTATGCAGATCGCCGTCCGGACGGTTCGGATTGCGATGATAAGCAAGGTTTGAATTCAATTATCCGTTCCGAGAGGTGGGGCATATGGAAAAGATGCACAAGCGAATCGCCATGGAGCACGATAAAAAGATCGCCCTCGTTGCCCACGACAATAAGAAACGCGATCTGGTCGAATGGGCCAAATTCAACCGGGATCTTCTGGCTCACCATAGGATATATGCCACCGGCATGACCGGCAGAATTCTGGAAAAGGAGTTGGGTTTTCCGATCATCAAACTCCAGAGCGGACCGTTGGGCGGCGACCAGCAAATCGGGGCGAAAATCGTCGAAGGCAACATCGATTTTTTGATCTTCTTCTGGGATCCTCTCGAGCCGGTACCGCATGATACGGATGTCAAAGCCCTGCTGCGAATGGCGGTGGTGTGGAATATCCCGATCGCATGCAACCGCGCTTCAGCGGATTTTATGATTTCCTCGCCCCTGATGGACGGGGAGTACGACCGCTTGGTGGCGGATTACGACGACTATCAAGCCCGAATCATTATCCGGGGTGAATCAGGTTAGGGGGAAGATCCATCCATCCTGTTTGAGTGTTTCGGTTATCGGCAATCCATGGTAGCCCGTCGGTCTCCATTTGGATGGTAAAAAATTCCAACCGGTCGAGGCGGAACGCCTGGGCTGATTGCCCATACGATAGGGGAGCCTGCAAATTTCCTTTACAGTACACTTTTCCATATCTGGCTTTTATCGTCCGATGAGATTATTCTTAATGTCTCCGGTGGAGGGAGCGAAGAAACGGTATTGGTAAAAACCATGGGCCGGATGTTTGGCCGGCGGCTCAGGAGAATGGAAAAGGAGATACGCAATGACCGACTCCCGCATGTCCACTTTTGAAGACGCGCATCCGTACTTCGCAAAAACATCAAATAACAAGGTCTGGGAACTGCTCCGGAAATCCGACCGCACGACTTCGGACGACGAACTGATGGTTCACGCGGCTCACGCTTCCTGTTACCACTGCTGAGCGCGGGCAACGGATTGAATCAACAGCGCGGCGAATGGCTGGTCGCGCATGTCTATACCGTCCTAGGATTTAAGGATTCGGCCATCCGGCACGCCAACCGATGCCTGGAACTCACCGAGGAATATTCGGAATTGATGATGGATTTTGACAGGGCGTATTCCCAAGAATGCATGGCGCGAGCATATGCTTTGGCGGGCAACCGGGACGAAGCCAAAAGATGCATTGCGCTTGCGGAAAAAGAAGGTCAAGCCATCGCCAAGGAGAAGGAAAAGTATATTTTTATGAATGACTTCAAGGGCGGCAACTGGTATGGGGTCAAATAAAGGCTGCCGGGGTTTCATACGCGCTCCCGAGTCGCACGGAGGAGCATTTCGTCGCTAAATTCCACCCGCGAGACGCCAAAAGCGCCTGACATGAAAACCTTCTACAACGACTTTTATGCCGCCGTCGGGCACAGCCGCGCACATGCGCTTTTTTGCGAGCGTGTCTTCGGCAAGGACCTGAGCCAGCACGGATTTACCGATCTGGATCAGTTGGAGCTGCTTTTACAGATAATACCCATGGTCCCCGGACAACGGGTGCTCGACTTGGGATGCGGCATCGGCCGGATCGCCGAATATCTATCCGACCGAACGGGCGCTTATATCACCGGGCTCGATTACATCCCCGAAGCCATAAACCAGGCGCGGATGCGGACGATCGGCAAATCGGACCGGCTGTCGTTTCTCGTGGGCGACATTAACCATCTGGAGCTTCCCAACCGCACGTTTGACGTCCTGCTTTCGATTGACACGATATATTTCAGCGAGGATTACGGATCCACGATTCGGAACCTCAAGGCGGCGCTGAAACCTGGCGGGCGAATGGGAATTTTCTATTCGAACGGCCGCGAACCGTGGGTGCCGACAGCTGAGTTTAAAAAGGATACCCTGGCGGCCGAGAAAACGCCCCTGGCGGATGCGCTAAAGGCAAACCGCTTGACGTTTCAAACCTGGGATTTGACGTCTCAGGATTATGCGCTGGCGCAACGGCGAAAAAAGGTTTTAGAGGAATTGAAACCGCAATTTGAAAAAGAGGGAACGATGTTTATCTATGAGAACCGCCTTGGAGATGCGGAAGGTATCAGCCAGGCCGTCGAAGAAGGGCTGCACGCACGATATTTCTATGATGTTAAAGTTGCGGAGGTTGGGGCAGAGTGAAAAGGAGTTGATTAAGTTTGCGGATCGGATATCCCATGACCCGTCAAACCGGAATTGACTGCCAGGTATAATTCCATATCTGGGCAATCGTGGAAATTGGATTTTCATCGAGGAAGGATCATCCATGCCGAAAAGAACCCTCACCCGTGAACTCAAAGCGTCCAGGGGTCGTCGCGTCAAGGTTCAGGGCTGGCTCCACAATCTCCGCAAACAGGGAAAAGTGAACTTCCTGATTCTCCGCGACCGGACGGGAATTGTCCAGGCGGTGGCTTCGCCGGAGGAGATCGAAATTCTTCAGGGTTTGCAGATGGAGACCGTCCTCGAAATCGAAGGAACCGTGGTGGACGCAGCTCCCGCGCCGGGCGGATTCGAGCTGCAGAATATCGTTCTCAAGATCATCAACCCGGTGACCGATGTCGCCCCGTTCAGTTTCCATCAAAAAGAATTTAATGCCAACCTGCCGTACTTCCTGGATCATGCTGCGGTCGGCCAGCGATTTCCGCGCCAGCGGGCCATTCTGAAGCTGGCTGCCTCCGCGGTCGAGGGGTTCCGAAAAACGCTGCGGTCGCTCGGGTTTACGGAGATCTTCACCCCAAAGATCGTCGCGAGCGCGACGGAAAGCGGAGCCAACGTATTCCAGATCGATTATTTTGGCCAGCCCGCATACCTCGCGCAAAGTCCGCAATTTTACAAACAGATGATGGTCGGGGTGTTCGAGCGCGTGTTCGAAGTGGCCCCGGTTTTTCGGGCGGAAAAGTTCGACACCGCCCGGCACGTGAACGAATACCTGAGCCTGGATGCGGAAATGGGGTTCATTGAAAATCACTTTTCGGTGATGGACGTGGTATCCACGGTTATCCGGGGGATGCTTCAATCTATCCGTGAAAATATTTCCGTCGAAGACCGGGAACTGCTCGAGCTCGAATTCCCGGCCGTCCCGGACTCCATCCCGTCGATCTATTATCCCGAGGCGCAGGAGATGATCTACAAGCGCTACGGGATCGACGCGCGCGGGGAGCCGGACCTTGCTCCGGAACACGAGAAAGCGATCGGCCGCTGGGCCAAGGAAGAA
>Ga0187886_1000966_pt1 | contig 29138 bp, 31 predicted proteins | sample June2016WEW_20_1_FD_133001 | JGI IMG/M metagenome (GOLD analysis project Ga0187886, IMG submission 133001) | Peatland microbial communities from SPRUCE experiment site at the Marcell Experimental Forest, Minnesota, USA - June2016WEW_20_150 | ecosystem: Environmental > Terrestrial > Soil >...
CACTTTATCTTCATGCGGCTCCGAACTGGCCACGAACTTCGGCTCGAAGCCGTGCTCGCAGTAAGCGCAGCGTAGGGTTAAAGGATTAGTATTCACAATTTTAAACTCCGGCTTCAGGTATTTTGTCTCGGTTGCCTGAATCGAGACGCACCTCGGATTGGGACATGCCGGACTCGGTTCCTGCTGATAGAGGGGGTAGGCAGTCGGGGGAGGTGTCTCCACTTCCGGCACCGTGACCTCTTTAACGCCCAGCAGCAGCGCCATCAGCGCCATCCTGACCGGTACGCCGCCGGCGGCCTGTTTGAAATACATGCTGCGCTCGTCGGCATCGACCTCGCAAGCCAGCTCATCAACCCTGGGCAAAGGATGCATGACCATCGTTTTCCGGAAAGCCTTGCCCTGGAGCAGCTTTTTATCCACCACCGGGTATTTCTCCTTTAAAGACTGTCCCTGCTCGCTGGCGGTAAAGCGCTCTTTCTGCGGCCGGGTCACGTAAAGCGCGTCCACGCCACCTTTCAGCTCTACCTGGACGCTGAAGTCTGCCATCATCGCCAGCTGGTGGGGGCTGTTCGGCGTGGTATAAATGGCGTCGATTGGGAAGAGGTTGTCTTTATTCTTCTGCTCGGCAGCTTCCAGCCTTTCCACCTCGCCGCCGTACTCGGTAACGAGTTTATCGATGACGTGCTGGGGTACTTCCAGTCCCGGGCTGGGGCAGAAAAGGATGTCCGCCCCGAACCGCGCCAGGGCGAAAATCAGGGAGTGGGTGGTCCGCCCGTATTTGAGGTCGCCCCAGAGGGCTATTTTAAGTCCTTTGATGGTATGCCGCTCCTTGATAATGGTATATAAATCCAGCAGTGTCTGGGTGGGGTGCTGGTGTCCGCCGTCGCCCGCGTTAATCACCGGGATGCCCGCGTAATCGGCGACGACCTTCGCCGCGCCTTCCCACGGGTGGCGGATGACGATGATATCGGCATAGCTGCCGACTATCCTGGCCGTGTCCGCGATGCTCTCGCCTTTGGCCAATGAGCTCGCCCCGACATCCGAGGCGGTGATGACCGCGCCGCCGAGACGGTGCATGGCCGCCTCGAACGAAAGCCTGGTCCGGGTGCTCGGCTCGAAGAAGAGGCTGGCCATAATCATGCCCTGGCAAAGGCCGTGCTGCGCTTTCATGTTCGCCGACATTTCGTCGGCCAGGGAAAAGAGTGCCAGAATTTCTCCGTTGGAGAGGTCGTCAATGGTCACCAGGTTTCTCTTCACCAGTGTCATATCAGTTCCTCCCTTCCCGATTTTATCGGGGGCTCGGTTTTTCCTGCCGCGCTGGCACCGTTATTCCCGGTAGGTGCGCTGACGATGGCCACTTCGTCCCGGCCGTCGGTCTCCACCAGACGCACCTGGATATCTTCGTGGCGAGCGCTGGGGATGTTTTTGCCGACGTAATCAGCGCGGATGGGCATCTCGCGGTGGCCGCGGTCGATGAGGACCGCCAGCTGTATGGAGCGAGGGCGCCCCAGGTCGATGAGGGCGTCCATGGCGGCGCGGATGCTGCGGCCGGTGTGCAGCACATCGTCGACGAGCAGCACGGGTTTGCCATTGATATCCGATGGGATGTCGGTGCGCGGTACGTTTTGCGCGCCGTTGCCATTGAGGTCGTCGCGGTAGCGGGAGAAGTCCAAAGCGCCCACTTTGAGTCTGGATTTCTCGTATTGCTCAATACTATCGGCCAGGCGCTTAGCCAGGGGATATCCGCGGGTGCGCAGCCCAACGAGAATCAGCTCGCCGGTGCCTTTATTGCGCTCGATAATCTCGTGGGCGATGCGGGCGAGCGTGCGCCGGATGTCCTCCGCCGTCATGACGATTTTTTCAGGCATAAAAAACCTCTTGCTCCGGCTGGCAAGAGGTACGGGTATGTGTGTTCTATTGATTCCCCTTGCCAGCCTCACCGGACTGGCTTAAAGGTTCGGTTGTGCTCCTTTTAACGTTTCTTTTAGAGATTATAACAGAAAAGAGGGAGGGGGTAAAGGGGGTGTAAATTTTGGTAATGTATTAATATGAAAGGTGCAAAGTCTGACTTATGCTAAGTTAAATAGTAATCATTGGTGGTTGCCTACCTTTGCGACTGAAACAGGCAAGACAAGAACAAGAAGAATTCAGGCTAAGATGAGCCAATCCATGAACCACATTGTTCTCTGCATCAAATTTAGAGGCAATTCGGTCGAAGTCCATTGTCATGCCAGCGTGATAACGTCCGTAAATTGCATTTGCTATGAAATCAGCAAATTGTAACATACGAGAATCCTGAGCAGGGGCAAAGTAAGGAACATCAGTGACATTATGAAGTTGCCCCCAACGCGTACCTGTTTCTCGAATGCGTTGGGCTAAAAGAGCCAATGTCTTCTGGTATCCAGATTGAGCCAAGACTATGAGACCGCGCTGCTCCTCTGTACCATCTGTCTGAGCTGTACGGTTACAACGGGATAAGAACATATCAAAACGACTTACTACATCCTCAAAGGCAATCTCATATGGGTCTTGATGGCGTAATTCGGCATATCTACGCTCAATTGCACAACCAAACAAGATTCCTCGCCGAGCGCAAATGATTTCCCAGAATCTTGTCTTGATTTCGCGTCGTTGCTCAACCGTCAGTTGATTCCATGGTGGATCTAATTGTGCGGAAGGTCGAGCGTGTAATTTAGTGGCATGAAAATGGATATGCCCCTTTTCGTCCGGGAAATATTTGGCTTGAACCTGGTCTAAGTCCTGACTAAACCAATGAATTTCTCTCTCAAAAGCAGCGAGGCCAGCTAACACAAAGTAACTGGCCTCTGTACCGCTAACACCCGACTCATCAAGATATAGTATGTAAATACTTATCTTTCCTTTGAGGAGTAGAAGCAGTCAGCTGAGATTTGCATCCCAACGGGCTTAGCTAGCAGCCCTGCCGACTGTTATATATTATAACAATTTAAACGGTTATTGTCAATAAGTATTTATTACTAGTAGCTCTCGATGCACAACAATTCTACGGTCCATCTTGCTTCCGACGCTATAATAATCTATAATTTCTCTTGGCGCAGGGGTGTAGCTCAGCTGGTAGAGCAGCGGTCTCCAAATTCGAGGTTAAACGTCCCAAAGTGTCATTTTACGTTTGAATTAGAACTACTGTGTTAATCGTCAAAATCCTGTTTTGAAGCTAATATACCTTTGTATTACCATCAGTCCCAAACAGTTTAACGCCAAAATAACGCCAAATTGTCCCACCAGCGGAGCCGGTGAATCTTTATTGTAGATTCGCTAGTGCCCGGCGCTTTTATCTATCGCTGCCTTGAATTCCTCCACGTCTCCGGGCTCTGCCTTCAAGATATCTGCAAGTTTTCGTATTGTTCTTAGTGATGGCAGCCAGGCTCCCTGCTCTATCTTGTTGATCGTGCTCGCAGACACACCGCTTTGTTTTGCCAGTTCCTGGACAGTGAGTAACTTTCGGGACCGCGCTTCTCTTAAATTCATATCACCAGAATAGCACATACTACTAGAAATGTCAATATAAACTACCAAATATATACTACTAAACTATTGACAAACTGGCAGATAAGTAGTAGAATGATGGTAGATAAGTGAGAGGGGGATACGGAAATGACAGCCTTAATAGCGGAAAGAAAACCCCAGACCCAGACAACCGAGATTCTTACCTGCCAACACTGTGGATATACCGGGGAGGATGTTATCACGATTACGGAATATGTGGGCGGCCAGGGATATGTTACCCGGACTTGCTGTGCTGATGAAGTCGCCTGCTGGGCCCGTTGGGACAAGACTAACGGATTTGAAGACACACCAGCTATCAAAGAAATTCAGGCCAGGGAGGTGAGACATGGCAGAGCGATGTAAGTTGAAAGTTATCGAAGTCAAAGAGCCGCGCCAGGTGGGGCAGGCTGAAGTCCTGGAGTTCCTGGCTACCGGCGACCCTGGAAATAAGACCCTGAAGTACGGTGCCTGGACTAAGATACTCTACGAGTACATCAAGAAAGGTGCCGTCATCGATGCCGAGATAGAGACGAAGATATCCGATAAGACGGACCCGGGCGGTGAGCACTATGTCAGCCGCCGGATCATGCAACTCTACATCGATGGCCAGCCGGTTATCAAGAAAGCCGGTACCGGCCGTGCCTGGGGAAAGTCCCCGGAGGAAATCAGGATTGAGCGGGCCAGCATCGAGGCCCAGGTCGCGGTCAAAGCGATCACTGACCTGGAGGCTGCCGGCAAGACCGTCCGGACAGAGTTGCTTATATTGAGAGACGCCTGGCTGAAGAAAGCATTGAAAGGGGGGTAAATTTTGAGAGAATGACCAATGCGGGCTGTCCCATGTATAATAAGGATTTTAAGGAGGGAATCGAAAATGGTTACCAAAACAGAAGGATATATTAATCAGAGTGGTCTACAATTCAAAGTAACATGGGAGGAACCGGAAGGGCACAGGGAGAAGATTCTTAATTCAATCTTAGATGATATTGGCCTTTCGGGAGAATCCCGGGAAGCAACCCGTAAGCACCTTATTGCTATGATCGATAGTGACCCGATGATGCTCGATATTGGAGTCGATGAGCTTTCAATATCTGCTTCTACCTACTCCGAAGGATTTGAAGACGGCATGTCCCAGCCTAAATCTTCTCAACAATGATAAGAGGGCTGGCGGCTCCAGGTTTATAAGGGCCCGACAGAAAGCGCCGGCGGCACCTCGAGACGGCGAAAGGCTGCGAGTCTGACGCGAAGCATCGCCTGACCGAGCTCTTGGAGAAAGTAAGACTGGGGAAATAATCTTCCCAGCTTGAGAAGTAAAAAGTAAGACTGGGGAAATAATCTTCCCAGCTTGAGAAGTAAAAAGAAAGAAGGGATAAAAAACATGACAACGAAAAGAAGCTATCAGTTACACTGGGATAAAGATGACCCGGCCACGCCGGCATTGATCGAGCCGCTGCTGGATGATATGGGGCTGGGGGAGGATGGCGGCAAAGATGAACTGGAAGCGCGAGAAGCAACCAGGAAATATATGGTAGAGTTAATCAAAGAGGAACCCGGTGAGTATACGATGACGATTATAGAAGGTGAGGCCTCTTCCTTCTACGAAGGATATCTCAGGGGAATCCAAACACGGAACAAGGCTTAGTCTTTTTTAATCGCTCCCAGCCTCATCTCATCCAGCCTGGCACGCCAGAGACGGGGCTGGGAGCGATTCCTTTGCGGGGGCCTTTTCAGAGAGTGTCTTTCTCCGGTTCCTCTTCCAGTTCTTGTAGGTTGTACCGACGTGCTTTTTATAATGGCAGGACTGATATTTCCCACAGTCCAGGCAGTTCAGCCACCGCGGGCATGGCCCGCTGCTAATGTAGCTTACGGCCGATTTGATGCAGCGCCTGATTTTAGGAACTTCAATATCCAGATGGCGCGCGAGATCTTCTTCCGGTATGCTTCTGCAGTAATAATCTTCGACGAGGTATCTGTCAAGGCCACAGCGGGTGAGTCGACTGTCTATCTCGGCGGCCAGTTCTGCAGACTTGGTAAAATACGCACTGGTTCTTTGAATGCCTGTTTGCACTACCGGACTATCGACATAGCCGCTATTTTTCGGGTCCGGGGGATAATGGCCGGCCCGTAGCATTGGAAGGTGAATGAGCAGGAAAATCATTTGCTCATAAGTGAACCGTATATAGCGTGGAGCGAACCAGGGAATATCCGGTGATTGCGCCGGAGGTGCCTGCGAATCGACGGCCGGATGCCGGTGCGCTACTGCGGGCATTTCACTTCTAGCCCCGCATTGGAGGCAAGCAAGTTCATCTTCATCAATAAAGAGCCTTCCGCCGCATCTTTTGCAGGTCAACAGAGATGAATTTTCTAGCAGGTCCATCTTGCAGCGTGTTTTTCCAGCTTTCTTTACCTGTCCACTTTGTCCATTTTTCAAAGGAAAATTACATTAATATCGCGCGCGAGGATTATTTCATGAGAAATTTCACTTTTATTGCGCCTGGTTAAGGCAATTTTTCTTATGTCTGGAAAGCGAACTCCGGGACACGCTAAACTGACTCTCAATATCGCGTAAAGGCTTACCGTTTTTCAGTAATCCGTTTATTGTCTCAACATCGGCATGAGAGCAGACACAGCAGGTCCCTACCTCGATTTCAGGATCATCCTCTAATACCAGGAGCCCTTCAGCTTTACGAAGCGGCAACTGGGGCAGTCCCTTTTCCATGTCCGCCAAAATACCACGGGCCCACTTCAAATTGATAAAAGCCCGGGCAGCCATGTCATCTGAAGAGACCGTTCCATCCTTCATACGTAAGAAGGGACAGCCTACGAAGTCACTACCCAGATAATCGGCGGGAGTACCTCTCACGTTCCAGGCAAAATTCTGGATATCGCTGAAACCGGCATAGCAGTTCTCCTGGAGCTTGGGAAGTTCCTTTGCCCTCTCCAGAATAAGCGTCAGAGCCTCTACGATGCTGTCTCTCGCCTTCAAGAAAGCGTCTATTGCTTCATTCTGCTGTTTTACTTTTTCCTTGATTTTGGCAGCTTTGTCTCTTAACTTCTGCCTTTCATCCGCTATCTTTTGAAGCTGCTCACGTCTTTCATCCATACCAATCTGGGCTTGCAATTCTGCCTCTTCCTTTAAAAGAGGTGCCGGGTCCTGACCTGTTTCGAGCGCCTTAACTATTTTCTTTTCTATCTCTGCGATCGTTGTCATTTTTGTCTCACCTCCGAAAATTGGTGGCCCCTGGTGGCAGCGCAGGAAGCATAGGGCGGCGAACGATTCCGCCCTCTAAACTGCCACCAGAAAGGCCATGTCTCTTGCCTTTATTTATTTTACGAAGACAGCCTTAGCAGGAAGAGCTTTCCGAAGAGGCTCATACTGGGTAGGAGAGGACCCGGGTATTTTGCCAAAGCCTCCCTACCAAGGCTGGAGCTCCCTTTTTACCTCACCTGCAGCGCTACAATTACCTCTTGAAGCGTGTTATAAGGTTTTTCGTCTGTAATCCTCTCGAGAGACCTTATTGCTTCGGGCGGCGCGTTCGCTGCTTTGGCGCAGTCCAATATCTGAGCCTTTACACAAGGATATTTCAGCTTCGCAATAAGCATCTGGATATCTCCAACCGTTAAAATCTTCGGCTTGGCACCAGCTCCAGGATCCCCTATGACAGGATTCGACTCCCTCCACTCGCCGGTAACTGCGATTTCTAACTCGCGCTCGGTCCATTCCGGGTGCATTCGCCGAAAGGCTTCTTTGAGTTGGCTGTCAATAGCCGTCTTCCTCGAGGAGGCTTCAAGTTGACTTTTCACCGGTGATTCAAGGGGGTAGAATTCGCGGATTCTCACATTGCTAACCCCGGAATCACTTCCTACTTCACTGATGAGGATTAGCTTTCCATTTTCACCTATTTTGTAATTCTTCATTCTTCCAACCTCCTTTTAAGTTACCCCCAGGACACGCGCTTTGGTCTTCTGAAGATAGTAGAGCTGTTTGGCTATCTTGTTGACGTCAGACTCATCCCGGACCGTGAGCTGCGCGATATGGAAATGCTGCGTGATATTGCCGCCGGTGCCGGCCGGTGAAATTCTCTCCGGCTGGCCGTTCGCCGCGGCTACGGCATACGGCTGCATCGTGGAAAGCCTGGTCAGAAGCGTCGGTTCGGTTATCAGGCCGCCGGTGTCGTAAGTCGTACCCTGTGGAAGATATGATTCAGTGACGAATTGCTTTTTTAAATAAGCGACAAAACCATCCCACCATGATTGAGATGAGGGAGATGACGCAGGTGTGCCCGGAGTCTCTGTTGTGGGCGCCGCTAATCCTAAATCTACAAGCTTTTGATGTATTGTATCAGCATCAGCACCCAACTGCTCCAGCCCCCAGGTGATGTTTTTGATGCTTATTTCAGCGGCAGTTTCCATCCCGGTAAAAGCGGCCGGGGAACTACTTCCTAAATTTTGTATCGCTGCATTGGCGTTATTTGCCGCCGTTGCTTCATTGGTTAAATTACCAATCAGGTCCTTAACTGCAACGCCGGCCAGAACCGTGGCGGCCGCCATACCCGCGAGGATAGCCCAACCTGCCGGGCCCATAACCACGTAAACGGCTACCTGCGCCGCTACCTGTGCATAAAGCACCGAAATATAAGACCACAATGCCGTAGCTCCTGCGACTAATCGTGGGATTAACTGTGCCGTTATCGCCAGCGATGTGAGACCGATGGCCGTGGCTGCCGCCCCGGCTACCGTCGCGATGATAACGAACGCATCCTTTACCGCCGGGTATTCATTCAGCCAGTCCATAAAGTCAGTGACGATAAGCTCCAGATTTTTTATCACTGTTGTTACCGGCGGCAAGAGCACGCCGCCGATATCCTGTGATAACAAGACAACTGTGTTCTTAAACTGGGTGAAGGGGTTGGCAGTAGCTTCGGCTGCGCCCTTTACTCTCTCGAAGACATATTCAAGAGCTTCCATCCCGGTAACGCCTTTGGGAATGTCAATACCGAACATGGTTTTTAAACGTGTAGAAAAACCGTCATAGGCATCGGCAGCATATCTGGCGGCAGTAGTAACGTCCATATTCCCGGCCGCGGCTAAATCGAGAACTCCCGGCAGGGCTTTCATAGCGTCAGAGTAACTTCCCGTCATTATCACCAGGCGGTTCAGAGCGTTGTAGACATCGTTATTAGAATAGCTGGTCAAAGACATCTCATTTTGAACCAGGGCACTTATTTGCCCGCTGACGGAATCGTAGCTGACGCCGATATTCGCCATGGATTGAGCGAGCCGTGCCTGCGCTTCTCGTGCGTTTTCCGCCGCAAAAACCGATACAGTTAAAGCGCCGGTGATGGCCGCTCCCAAGCCTGTCCAGGCAAGAGCGCCGGCCTTGATGTCATCTGTCATCTGCTGCGTGGCCTGCAGGGTCTTGGCCTGTATGTCCTTAAGAGCTGAATCGTAATCACTTACATTCAGTGACATCTTCATTACAAGGTCCCCAACGGAAATGCTCATCGCTTTTTCTCCACCTTTATTCCTGCCTGTTGGAAAAGCTCTTTATCAGTTACCCTACGCGCACCTTCGCTGCCGACGCTCTTAATCGTATCGAGATCCCTCTTCTTTCTGGCGATGAGTTTCTCGAGCATGAGATTGAAGAGCTCGTCGGTCCAGTTGTTGACGATGTAGTCCGGCGGCAGGTGCCACTCGGCCAGAATGAACTCGAAGACATCTCCTATTGTTCCGGTCTGGGAGCTATCCGCTTCATGGATTTGGCGAGGCTGGTTACCAAAGGGAAGGCCACCTCGACTATCTGCCAGAAAGCCGTGGCCATTTCCATGTCAGATGCCTGGGCTAGGATTTCCTCCCGGTTCAGTTCCCGGGCATAATCAAAGACCAGGTCGACTATCTGGTCAGGCATAACCACCAGCGTAGCATTCAAGGTCTCCCTGAACTCATCGGGGTTATTTGTGATTGCCTTTGGAATTTTGGCGAGGATTTTGATGAGTTTCTGCCGCCATGCCCGCGACTCCTTGATTACCAGCAGCTTGACCAGGTATTTCTGGCCGCCCAGGATGAGCTCCAGCGGCGCCTGCGCTATTTTGTCGTCTTCGGTGCGTTTCGTTGCTTCTTCTACCATTCGTCTTCTCCTTTTTAAAAATTATTATTATTCATTTCACGTAAAATAAAAAAAGGTGTATCGGGGGACCATTCCCGCGAAATACACCTCTCTCCTTTTGAGTCAGTGCCTTAAGTTGTGTTTTTTACTGCTTGATTTTTACCTTTTCTCCTTCACTGTGCTTTAGATATACGATAGCATAATCTGAGACAGAAATCAAAACTTCGCCCCAGCCGGCGCGCTTTACCGGCTCCAGGTGCTTGATGATGAGCCGGATATCTTTCTCGGTGACCAGCGATTCAGCCACTTTTTATCCTCATCGCCATATTATATACACTATTTTTAGGCAAATTTCAAGTGTTAAATTGACGTTTAGTGCTCTAAATGGTAATATTTATTTATGCCGTATGAAGTCCAGGGAAAAACAATATTCGACTCCCGCGGGTTGCCGAGGTGCATCGTCTGCGGTGCTTTCGCGCCTTTTTATTGTGATTACGAGATTGAGACCGGTAAGACCTGCGACGCGCCGCTGTGTGGCCGGTGCCGTTTCAACATGGGGGTAAAGGATTATTGCCCGGAACACGCGGGGAAACCATGCCTAAGGTAGATTTAGAACAACTCCGGCGCGAGATACGCCAGCTTAATCGGCACCAGGCCCTCTACAAAGTCCTCAAAGATGAGCTGGGCCAGCTTGGACATTGGAAACTCAAGGCCAGGGGGGATCCGGTTAAAGCCTTTCATTCCCGCGGTAAATAGAAGGCTCGCAGTCCCCGGGCGACGGGCCCGAAGGCAGCGGCGGCATCAGCGAGTCCTGGATATCGGCGAGGTGGCTTTCATCAGCCTAAATTTCAATCCTGGGGGCAGCCAGGGGCGAACGGTCAGTTCTAACCGCCCATCCCTGAAGCTACTAGGCTACTTTTTAGATGGCAGCCGCTTTTCACACCGGGGGCATTTCCAGGCTTTACGGGGGCTTACCGGCTTTCTCAAGGGACTAGTTCCAGCTGGCCAGCTTGGGCTCACAGGTTGGGAAACACCGGCCGGGTTATTCCTGGAAAGCGGTACTGGGGAAGCCGACGGCGCCGGCCGGAGCCGCCGGACCGTCCAGCCATCCAGTTCCACAGTCGACGGCATTCATCGTGCTGGATTCCCGCCACCGGCCGCGGCGCGCAGTTTTCCGGCGGGGGCGTCCAGAAGCCGCTGGCGCTGCGCCTGGTGGCCATGGCAAGGCGAGCTGTGCAGCGGTGGTCTGGGTTGATATCCGTCTTGACCTCGATGAAGATGATGCGGCCGCCCAGTCCGACCGGCTGCTGTCGTTATTTGCTCTTGAAAGTCTTTCTCTAAAACGCTTTTCACGTCTGCAGATTCTACATTGAGCATGTCCATCTTTTTCAATATATTTATTCTCTTCATTTTGTTCGTGACCTCTTTTACATAAACCCAGTTTATGTAATATTATAGTTGGTGCTTTTCCTCGCAGACTGTTTTCTTTCCGAGTCACGGCTTCTAGATGTTCAGGATTAACACACCAACGATTTCTACAAAGATGGTCTATGGTTAATCCATCTGGAATTTTTTCTTTTAATTTTTCATACATCCATCTATGAACTAATAAGACTTCACTATCACGTCCTGCCCCGTGAACACGTGCATATCCGGCTTTATCAAGAAATCCTGTCCATCGCCAACAACCATTAGGCATGATTTCAATTTTTTCTTTAATTCGTTCATCAAGAATTTTAAATATATACCCTTTTCGAGTCACTTTTTATCTCTCTTTTCTTCTCGATAGACAATCAGTTTCTCCCCACTCTCTTTTACTTCCTTGAAAGGCCCCCAGGGTGAGATACCCTTAACGAGGTAATTGGTTCTAACAGCATGGGTTGAGCATTGTGCTACCTGTGCGCCTCCGGCAATTGCTATTTCCCTGGGGATGCTACCCAAGCGGGTAATCTCCTGGTGCATGAAATCAAGCCAACGAATCTCGCAGATAGAGTTAACCTGCATCTCCGGGCTACCCTGCATGTAATCGACCAAGGTTTTAGGCACTGTCAGCCCTGTGTGTGCGCGCGTATGTGTATTCTTAGCACTATAGGTCGCCATGAGTGAAATGTGCTCTTTTACGCTGAGCGACCGGAACCGGAGATTGTGCGTTTTACAGGTCAGATGGATGTTTTCCGGGTTCCAATTTCTATAGTTATTATCGGCATGGTCGATTTCTAATTTTATAGCCGGCTCGCCGCGTTTTTGACCATGCTCAACGAAGCAGGCTATACAGTAAGGGCCATCGCGCTGTTTAAGATGGTCTTTGTGAGCGTTGTAGACGGCGCTCTGTGCTCTACCCGGCATGGCAGCCAGCCTCAACTCTATTTTTACCGGCCAGGAAAGCCTCGAGCTGGACCCGGGATACGACAACTCTCTTTTGCCCGAGATGGATCTGGCCGGGAAACTCTCCCCGCCGGGCCAGGTCATAACCAAGATTCCGGCTAATGCCGAGCAGCCGGCAGGCCTCCGGGAGTGTAAAAGTTAAGCGCTCTTCAATCATTCAACCCCTCCAGTCTCAAAAGCATGCATCAGACGCTCCTAACCTCTTCAGCGGGGAAGAGTTCGGCTTCTGGAACACCCAAGGCCTTGGCGAGAGCTTTACGTGCCCGGGGCCAGGGTTCCCGCTTACCGAGTTCCAGGTCGCTGATAGCGCTATTCGGTAAGCCGGTAAGAACACTAAGCTTAACTTGGCTCATATTCAGATCTGTCCTCTTTTTCCTGATAAAATTTCTCATTTTCCTCCCTCGGGTTATTGACTTTTGTATGTTTACCTATATAATATATACAGATGTTTTAATCTTACAATACTTTATCTCGGCTTTGTTGGGAATTTATTATAGCCAGGAATAAGAATTAATGGAAAATATTAAAAAAAAGAGGGGGAGACCCCAAAAAAAGGAACTGCTTTTACCATATATGCTTCAATGGGCGGAATCTAATAGAAAGGAATTGATTGAAGGGCAGAAAGGTCGAAAAGAGCTCATTCCCGAACTTCTGACATATCTTAAAAAGAATCAATCACAGGTCTCAACTACTGAAAAGACACTTCGAAAATGGCTGCCGGAAATAATAGAAAAGATACAAAATCCCCTCGAAGAAGACAAGCCCTGGAGCACAGCCACATTAGATGATTATCCTATACTACCAGAGGCACTTGCTTCAGTTCTCAAAGTGTGGAAATTCCGTCAGGGAAAGATGCCAACTTTCACCATTCGAGATGCGAAATGGGCTGCGCGATTCTCGGCAATTTATAAGGATACCGAGAGCCTCTACTACTGTGCTTATCAATATTCCGGAAAAGAAAAAGTTTATAAATTTCTAGGCTACGACTTTGATCCTGCAGAACTCGATAATTTACTTGCGAGCCCACCCTTCGGGGAATATGACTTTAGAGCTTATATTGGTCGCGCGATTCTCGGCAATTTATTGAGAATAGAGGTGGAAAATGAGAGGTTCAATAAGGCAAAAGGGTAAATCCTGGCAGATTCAAATATATACCGGCACCGGTCCCGATGGTAAACCGCGCCGTCACTTCGAGACTGTCCGTGGTCGCAAGGGAGACGCGCAGCGCCGGCTGACCGAGCTCCTGGCCAGCATCGATAAGGGCGTCTATACTCCTCCGGGAAGGCTCACAGTGGCACAGCACCTCCACCAGTGGCTTGAGGGGTATGTCAGGACTAACTGCTCGCAGCGCACCCTGGATGGTTATCAGAGCATCATTGAACGACACCTGGTACCCGCACTGGGACACATCCAGCTAAAGAACCTTCATCCCCAGATGATACAGGCTTACTATGGCCGGGCCTGTGGGGAGCTGTCGGCCCGGACAGTTCACCATCAGCACCGGGTGTTATCTCAATCCTTAAAATATGCCGTCCGCCAGGGATATCTCGGGCATAACCCCGCCGAACTGGTAGATCCTCCGGTGCCGCAGAAGAAGACCATGCGCACCTTGACCCCCTTTGAGGTCCAGGCCCTTTTAGAGCACGCGGAGAATAACTACTACTACCCGATTATTTATACTGCCGTCAGTACCGGCCTGAGACAAGCCGAACTATTAGGTTTAAGGTGGCGTGATGTCGACCTTGACCTGCTGTCTCTTTCGGTTAGCCAGGTGCTCTATAAGCGCCGTGGTGTCTGCCAGTTTAAAGAACCTAAGACGGAGCATAGCCGGCGCCTGGTGGCCATGACACCTAAGCTGGCATTATTTCTCAAGGACTATCTCGAGGACCGCCAGTTGCTTTATATGGAGCTCGGAAAGCAGTTTACCTTAGACGACCTGGTATTTGCCAGTGAAGAAGGTGAGCCGATCGACCCGGGTGTTCTCAGCCACTCTTTCAAGAGACTGGCCAGGGGCGCCGACTTGGGGAGCATCCGATTTCATGACCTGAGACATACCTTTGCCAGCTTGATGTTACTCCGCGGAGCCAAGCCGAAGGTGATCAGCGAGGCCCTGGGGCATAGCTCAGTAGCCTTTACAATGGATGTTTATTCTCATATAATTGAGGGGATGCAATCGGATGCTATGGCGCTATTGGATGAAGTGTTACCGGCGGGGAAAAATGGGACGTTTCGAAAAAATGACGCCAATTTAACGCCAGATATTTCCATTATGTCTAGTAAGCCATAGAAAATAGCTTCGCAGGGGTGTAGCTCAGCTGGTAGAGCAGCGGTCTCCAAAACCGCCGGTCGTGGGTTCGAGTCCTGCCACCCCTGCCACGTTTAGAAATGCCGAGGTGGTGGAATCTGGTAGACACGCCATCTTGAGGGGGTGGTGCGCGTAAGCGCGTCGGAGTTCAAATCTCCGCCTCGGCACCAGAATGGACGGGGTATGAAATAGACACAGCCCCTGTGATATACAACTTTTTAAAATGCCGATTTGCCTCCCTCGCCTGTTTCTGATATAGTTTTTGACATAACTAATCGCTTTTAACGCGGGAATTAAATGGCCGAACAGGCTCGGTTAGTCGATATTTACATCATGGGGCGGCGCTGCCAGGTGCCGGAAGGGCTTACCATCCTCACGGCGCTGGAGTACAGCGGCTACCGGCTGGTGCGCGGCTGCGGCTGCCGGGCCGGCTTCTGCGGCGCCTGCGCCACCATCTATAATTTCCGCCACGACCCCCAGCTAAGGTACGACCTCGCCTGCCAGAAGACCGTTGAGCCGGGTATGTGCCTGGTGCAGATACCCTACTTCCCCGCCCGGAAAGCTCTTTATGATTTAGAGAAAATGAAAGCCGACGCCGAAAAAATCAAGGCGCTTTACCCGGATATCGTAAAATGCTTCGGCTGCAATACCTGCACCAAGACCTGCCCGCAGGAGCTCGAGGTCATGTGGTTTATGGCCGACGCTTTAAGGGGCGATATTAAAGCCGTCGCGGATAGGTCTTTCGATTGCGTGATGTGTGGCCTGTGCGCCGCCCGCTGTCCGCAGGGGCTGGTGCCTTATAACGTGGCCCTGCTCTGCCGCCGGCTGTACGGCCGCTATCTTTCCCCCGTTTCCGAACACGTTGAAAAAAGAATCGCGGAAATTGAGTCCGGCAAGTTCGATGCGGAGATAGAAGAGCTTAAGAAAGCCGGGAAAAAAGAGCTGCGGCAGAAGTATGCCAGGCGTGATATCGAACCGGCCCGGGAACAGCAGTGGGAATAAAAGGGAAGTAACCATGTATCCGGCTTATCTGGAAGAAAACATCCATCTTGTCGAAGATAAGAGGGTGAGGCGCCTTATCGAGACCATACCGCGCCTTGGTGAAGATGAAAAAACCGACCTGCTTCACCGGTACCACCCGGACTTCATCGCGAGTAGCATGCGCAAACTCAAGGTGGGCGTCAACAAAGGCGATGCCACCCCCATCGAGCTGGCGGACTTGCTGGAAGGCAACAGCCGGGTCGACCCGGACAAAATCGACCCCTCCAAACCCGATTATAATGTCGATGTATTGGTCGTGGGCTGCGGCGGGGCGGGAGCTTCGGCGGCTTTACTGGCCCAGGAGAACGGGGCCAGGGTCCTCATCGCTACCAAGTTGCGCCTGGGCGATGCCAATACGGTCGGGGCGCAAGCGGGGACGCAGGCCGCTGACCGGCCTAACGATTCCCCGGCGCTCCACTACCTGGATACCATGGGTGGCGGCCATTACGAGAATATTCCGGAGCTCGTGGAAACACTGGTCAAAGATGCTCCCTCGGCCATAAACTGGCTGGAAAAGCTCGGGGTAATCTGGGACAAGACGCCTGACGGCTCGATGCACGAACTCTCCGGCGGCGGCACCTCGATACGGCGGTTGCATTCCGCGCGGGACTATACCGGGCTGGAGGAAATGCGCGTCCTGCGCGACGAGCTGCAGAACCGGAAAATCGACTACATCGAGTTCGCCCCGGCCATCGAGCTTATACTCGACGATAAAGGGCAGATTGCCGGCGCTATCCTGCTTAACCTGGAAACCGGGGAGCTAAGCGTCGTCCGGGCGAGGGCGGTAATCATGGCTACCGGCGGCATCGGGCGGCTGCACATTCAGGACTTCCCTACCACCAACCACTACGGCGCCACGGCTGACGGACTGGTGCTGGCTTACCGCGTCGGCGCTGAACTGATTTTTATCGACACCATGCAGTACCACCCTACCGGCGCGGTTTTTCCGCTGCCGATTCTCGGCCAGCTGGTTACTGAAAAAGTCAGGACGCTGGGCGCGCAGCTCGTCAATGCCAACGGCGACCAGTTTATCATGCCTCTGGAGCCCCGGGATGTCGTGACTTCGGCCATCATACGGGAATGCCAGGAACGCCAGCTGGGGCTGCGGACGCCCCACGGCGAGTTGGGCGTCTGGCTGGACTCGCCGATGATTGATATCTCCCGCGGCGAAGGGACGATAGCCCGCGAGCTGCCCGCCATGGTGCGGCAGTACCGCCGCTTCAACATCGATATTACCAGAGAGCCGATTCTGGTCTATCCCACACTGCATTATCAGAACGGCGGCATTAAGATTAACACTGAAGGGGCCACCAAAGTGCCCGGCCTGTTCGCGGCCGGCGAATGCACCGGGGGCGTACACGGGCGCAACCGCCTCATCGGTAACTCCACGCTGGAGCTTTTTGTCTTCGGGCGGAGGGCTGGACGGGCGGCGGCCAGCTACGCTAAAGAGGTCAAGAGGGGCAGCCCCACGCTCGAGCACGTGCGCCGCTGGCAGAAAGAGCTACAGCGCGCCGGCCTGGTCGGAGAGCGCCCTCTTTCGCCGAGGATTCTCCCCAACTATGTCAGGAACCGGGCAGGTATATAAGAATTAAGCAATATCATATATCTGGAGAAAACACCATGCCGATGCCCGTACAGCGTGATATCCAAGAAATTGAAGCCATCCTTAATGAAGTCCTGAATACCAGGTGCCCGCCGGTTGGCCGGTGCCGCCTGCTTTCCAGCGGTTTCGGCATGGCCCACGCGCTGAACATTAGCGAAAATATCAGTGGGCACAAGGAGTGCCTCGGCTGCGGCAACTGCGTCGATATCTGCCCCTTTTTATCCCGCGAGCCGTCACGCCGCGAAAAAACAGAGCAGCGCACCTCCATGGCTCTGGAAAGTATCGTTGGGGAGGACTGCGACCTATGCGATGCCTGCGTCCTTGTCTGCCCCCAGGTGGATACAACTATTAAAAGCTATATCGTCAACCACCGCATGGTCGAGGCGATGTCCCGCATCGAGGGGAGAATCGGCGATGAAGATGAGCCTGATTTAGACTTGTTCCTGGAAGAGGCTCTGGATACGGATTGAACGGATAAGGTATTTGAATGGACTTCGAGCTGTCGGAAGAACTGAAAATGATACAGAGTCTGGCCAGGGACTTTGTCGATGAGCGGCTCAAACCGCTGGAAAGGGATATCCTTGGGCGTGCCGCCGACCTTTCCGACGCGCGCGCCTATCTCACCCCTGAAAAAGAGGAAGCCCTCGTTAAAATGGTCAGGGAAATGGGATTGTGGGGTATCGGAGTGCCCGGCGAATTGGGAGGCGCCGGTTTGAGCGCTTTGGGGGTCTGCCTGGTAGAAGAGGAACTCGGGCGCACGGTCGTCCCCTTCCGCTTCGGCGATGTTAATCCCGTTCTTTTCGAATGTACGCCCGAGCAAAAAGAAAAATTTCTGCTGCCGGCATTAAACTATCAAAAACGACCTTACGTGGCATTGCTGGAAACGGACAGCGCCGCAGACATTCCCTCCATGCGAACGAAGGCGGAAAGAGCGGACGGATACTTCGTCCTTAACGGGCAAAAGCTATCGCTCTCACGGCCCGGAGAGGACTATTTTGCCGTGGCTTTTGCCGCTACCGATAGGGGCGTTTCCTGTTTCCTGGTGGATAAAGGCACTCCGGGATTTATGGTCAACGGCAACACCGAAAAAACCGGCTGGCTTTCCCGGATACGAGAGCCGATGTCTCTCTTTTTTAAGAACTGCCGGGTGTCGGCGGCAAATATGTTGGGAGAAGAAGGCCGGGCATTTCAACTCGGCAAAAAATGGCTTCCGCAGCGCCGTATTGTCCGGGGGGCGCGTTGCGTGGGCGCCGCGCGCCGTCTGCTTGAGGAAGCGGCTACCCAGGCTGGTTCTGTTGAAACGTTCGGCAGGTCTATCATAAAGCGCACTAACGTCCAGGCAGCCCTCGCCGATATGGCCGTGCATATCCACGCGGCCAGGCTCATGGTGCAGGAAGCCGCCTGCGCAATAGATGTCGGCAAACCGGTACGGTGTGCCTCGGCCATGGTCAAACTATATACCACCCAGATGCTCAATACCGTCGCTGATAGGGTCGCCCATATCTTTAACGGGCCGCCTTATCTGGCCGGGCTACCCTTGGAAAGGCTCTGCCGCCGCGCCCTGGAAGCCAACGCGGTGGAGTTTGCCATGGAAAGGCAGAGGAACATCATAGCGGCGGATGTTACCAGAGGTTTAAAATAAACACGGCAGGCATATTATGAACCAGTACGACTACATCATCGTGGGGAGCGGTATCGGCGGGCTTTATACCGCCCTGCTCGCCCGGGAAAACGGCAGCGTGCTCGTTATCACCAAGGGCAGCATTGAAGACTGCAATACGCGGCACGCCCAGGGAGGCATCGCGGCGGCCATTGGCAAAGACGATACCCCGCAGCTTCATCTGGAAGACACTCTGAATGCCGGCGGCGGCCTGTCCGATGAAGAAGCGGTGCGCATCCTCACCAGCGAGGCGCCCGCCCGCATCGCCGACCTCGTAAATTTCCGGGTGCCTTTCGATACGCTTAACGGCGAGATTGCCCTGACCATGGAAGCGGCGCACAGCGTACCCCGCGTCCTTCATGCCGGCGGCGACGCTACCGGTGAGTACATCGAAGAAACGCTAAGCAAGGACGTGCGCTCGGTAGGACGGCAGATTACAGTTTTGGAAAATTTTCTGGTAACGGAAATTCTGGTGGAGAAGGACAGGGTCTCCGGTATCAGGGCGCTCGATTACCGAACGGGTTCCACCGAGGAGTTCGAGTGCCGTTATCTTATTTTGGCCACCGGCGGTGCCGGGCAGCTGTTTAAATACAACACCAACTCGAGTATAGCCACCGGCGATGGCATCGTCCTGGCTTTTAACGCCGGCGCCGAGATAACCGACATGGAATTTTTCCAGTTCCATCCCACCGCTTTGCGCATGCCCGGCGTGCCCCCGTTTCTCATCTCGGAGGCGGTCCGCGGAGAAGGGGGTATGCTGCGCAACTCCAGAGGATACCGCTTCATGCCGGACTACCATGAGAAAGGCGATTTAGCGCCCCGGGACATCGTCGCCCGCAGCATCGTGAACGAGATGAAAAAGACCGGTTCGGACAGGGTCTATCTTGATGTTACCCATTTGCCACCCCAGCTAATAACGACACGCTTCCCGCACATCTTCCGCTTCTGCATCGACCGTGGCCTGGATATCACCCGGGACCAGATACCGGTAGCTCCGGCCGCCCACTATACGATTGGCGGCGTCAGGACCAATAGCTGGGGGGAGACGAATATCGCCGGGCTGTTCGCCACCGGGGAAGTAGCCTGCACCGGCGTCCACGGCGCCAACCGTCTTGCTTCCAACTCGCTCCTGGAAGCTATCGTCTTCAGTAAGAGGATTATTGAGAGGACGAAAAGTAAGTCTAGAGAAAAGGCTCTCGCACCAAAGATTAAAGATTTGTATGCGTCGCTCGGCCAGCGGCCGGTGAATAAAGCGGTACCGGCCCCGGGCCTGGCTGTTTTACAGCAGACGCTTTGGGAAAAGGCCGGCATCATCCGCGATAAAGAGGGCCTGAACCAGGCGGCCGGCGTACTGGCGGCCTGGCAGAACTGCCTCCCCCGCCCCACCGACCAGCCTTCCTACGAGCTAGTCAGCCTGGTGCTGACCGGCCGTCTGCTGACGGAAGCTGCCTTCATGAGGGAGGAAAGCCGTGGCGCCCATTTCCGCTCGGATTTCCCACAGACCTCCCCCAGGTGGCAGTGCCATATCGTTTGGCGGAAATGAAACCTCTTGACATAAGCTGATATTCGCTATATAATCGCTTTATCCTTTCCAAGAAGGAGAGTAAATTGGCCCTTAACAACTGCAGGATACCATCGGTCATGAAATCCATACGGACTACTACGCCCGGAAGGGCTCATCGTGTCTCCGGTTCGAAGGTTAAGAGATATTAGCCAATAAAAAGGAGACGCGCTTGGAGCCCGGGTAATTTCCCCGGGCTTTTTTATTATTAACTGAAATAATCCTGGTAATTTGAATATTAAGGGGCATTTGCATTATAAATAATATGGAGTGAGTTAACCCAATTTGTTTCTAGAAGGAAAGTTACGTGGCTAAGAAAAGAAGAGAAGAAAAACCGAAAGAATATACACATAGGCAGCTTTCCCATTTTAAAAAGCAAAAGCGGCGCCAGAAAATAATATTGATTTCGGGTATTGTTATTATCGCGGTGGTGATTTTACTCCCTCTCGCAGGGTGGTTTTCTTCCGATTATTACCCGCTGCACCGGCCTATGCTCGAGGTAAATGGGACGAAATTCAATGTCGCTTACTATATCGATACCATGAAAATCCTGCGTAAGAACCAACCGACGATAGATACCTCGACACTGGCCAATAACGCCGTACAAAATATGATGCAGGACGCGGTTTTAAAACAGGGCGCCGCAAGCCTCAATATAACCATAAGCGACCAGGAGATAAAAAACAACTTGAAGAGCCTGAAATTGCCACAGAACCAAAGCTATGTGGACTTTTACGGGGCCCAGTTCCTGATACAACAATTAGAGAACGTTTACTTCGGGTCGCAGGTACCGCAAACGGCCGACCAGGTCCATCCCTTGATGATGATGCTCGATAGCGACCAGCAGGCTGCCCAGGTGAGGCAAAGGCTGGTCAATGGGGACAACTTTACCCAGTTGGCTGAAGAGTACGGGCAAGACTACTATTCGAAAAATCTCAACCAGGGTGACTTCGGCCTGCATGTCCGGGATGTCCTTAAAGACCGGGTCAGCTCGGCTATCCCGCTGGACTACGCCTTCAGCGCCGCTGTGGGTTCCTTGAGCCCGCCGTTGACCGATAATGAGACTTCCAAGCAGTCCGGCTACTGGCTCCTGAAAATCGTGGGCCGGCCTTCATCGGATAACGTCGACGTTCAGGCCCTGCTGGTGAGCGATAACGTGGTGGCGACAGATGTTAGAGCGCAGCTGGTCGCTGGCGGCAGCCTTTCCGACCTGGCCGACAAGTATACCCAGTATAGTCTTTCCCAAAGTGGGCATGGCAACCTCGGCGTTATCAGCGAGTCCGAGAACACTACCTTCACGGCGGCTTTCAACAACTACGTATTCGACCCGGAGTCGCCGGTGGGTGTATGGAGCCAGCCTATCCACGAGACCGAGCTCTGGACAAAAGGAGGCTCGTGGCTGGTAAAAGTACTTGAAAGGGTGGATAACGCCAAGGTGAGCGATGAAGATAAAAATACCTTGGTACAGAAGGCATTGCAGGACTGGTATTCACAGCTGACTTCTGACCCAAAGTTCAAGGTGAATAACGATTTGTTGACTCCTGAAATACAGACATGGGCGATTAATCGGCTGGAGAAAGAAATGCCGGCCACGCAGGTGACATCATCATGAAGAAAAAAAGTATCGGCATCGGGCTGCTGGGGCTGGGGGTAGTATCGGGGCAGGTGGCCAGGGTGCTGGCCGAAAAGGAGAATGAGCTGGCAGAAAAAATCGGCTGTCCCCTTGTATTGCGCAAGGTCAAAGTATTGCCGGCGGACCTGGAGCGCGCACAGGCTAAGAAGATGCTCCCCGGTCTTTTAACTACCGATGACGATGAATTTTTCAATACGCCCGGCATAGATATCGTCGTCGAAGCTATCGGGGGCGAGCATCCGGCTCTGGAATATGTCACCAGGGCTCTTTCCGGAGGCAAGCACGTCGTTACTTCGAACAAGGAGATTATCGCCAAGCACGGCGTGGAGCTTTTAAGCCTGGCGCACGAGCACGGCGTCGGACTGCAGTACGAAGCCAGCGTCGGCGGCGGCATACCGCTGATTGCCCCGTTCAAGCACGACCTGGTGGCCAATAAAATAAACGGCATCTTCGCCATCATTAACGGCACCACCAACTATATCTTGAGCCGGATGGCCAGGGAGGGTATCGGCTTCGCTGCCGCCCTGAAGCAAGCGCAGGAACTGGGCTATGCGGAGCGCAATCCGGAAAACGACATCGAAGGGATAGACGCCTGCTACAAGCTCGCTATCCTGGCCTCGCTGGCTTTCCGCATGAGAGTCCGCCCCGGGGACATTTACCGCGAGGGCATATCCCGGATGACCGAGCGTGATTTCCGCTACGCCAAAGAGCTGGGCTTCGCCATCAAGCTGCTGGCAATTACCAAGCAGAGCGATAACACCATTGAGGCCAGAGTGCACCCGGTGCTGCTGCCGCAGAACTCTTTCCTGGCCAAGGTGGACGGCGTTTATAACGCTATCCAGGTGGAAGGCGACCTTGTCGGAAAGGTGCTTTTCATGGGCGAGGGCGCCGGCGCCAGACCCACCAGCAGCGCCGTTATCGCCGACGTTGTATCATCTGCGCGGAAAATCGTTCTGGGGGTGGGGACTATATCCGTCTGGAAAGCGGACTCGGGGATGAGCATCAAACCCATGGAGGCAATTGAAACGCAGTATTATATCAGACTGAACGCGGCTGACCGTCCCGGCGTCCTGGCGAAAATCGCCACCGTGTTCGGCAATAATGACATCAGTATTTCCTCGGCGATACAGCCGGAGTCGGATGTTGCCACACATACGGCGGAAATCGTGATTATGACCCACCCGGCGCGGGAGGGGGAAATGCAGAAAGCCCTCCGCGAGCTGGAGCAGCTCGATGTGGTTAGAGAGGTCGCCAATTTCATCCGCGTCGAGGACATAGAAGGGGGCTAATTTGAAAAAAGGCGTCCTGTTACAATATAAGAAGTATTTACCAATTACCCGCAAGACCCCTATGTTCACTATCGGCGAGGGGGACACGCCGCTGGTCAAATGCGACAGGCTGGCGCGTAAGTATGGCTGCGGCGCACTCTATTTCAAGCTGGAGGGGTGCAATCCCACCGGCTCATTCAAGGACCGCGGCATGGTGGTGGCCGTGGCCAAGGCGGTTGAAGCCGGCAGCAAAGCCATTATCTGCGCGTCCACCGGTAACACCAGCGCCTCGGCGGCCGCTTACGCCGCTTTCTGCGGGCTGGAATGTATTATCGTTATTCCCGGCGGTAAAATTGCCCTCGGTAAGCTGGCGCAGGCCATCGTTTACGGCGCAAAAATCGTTTCGGTGGAAGGCAACTTCGATAAAGCGTTGGAAATCGTCCGTACGCTTTCGGAAAAACACCCGGTGACGCTCGTAAACTCGCTCAATCCATACCGTATCGAGGGGCAAAAGACCGCCGCTTTCGAGATAATCGATGTCCTCGGCGAAGCTCCGGACTATCTCTTTTTGCCAGTGGGAAATGCCGGCAACATTACTGCCTACTGGAAGGGCTTTAAAGAGTATTACGAGGCGGGCAAAGCCGCGAAAAAGCCCAAAATGTACGGGTTCCAGGCCGAGGGTGCGGCACCCATCGTCCGTGGGTACGCTATCGAGAAGCCGGAAACGGTAGCCACCGCCATACGCATCGGCAATCCGGCCAGCTGGCAGAAAGCCGTCGCCGCCCGCGACGAGTCAGGCGGCATTATCGACATGGTCAGCGATGATGAGATTCTTACCGCGCAGAAAATCATGGCGGCGGAGGCGGGGGTCTTCGGCGAGCCGGCTTCGGCGGCATCCCTGGCGGGCCTGATTAAGCTCACGAAGCAAGGTAAAAAGTACCGGGATAAGGTCATCGTGTGCGTGGTCACTGGCAACGGTCTGAAAGATACCGAGACCGCCCTGAAGAAAGCGCCTTCCATTATGGAGCTTCCGGCGGATATCAAGGCGGTGGAAAAGGCCCTGGGGTGGGGATAAAATAGATTAACAGCCAGTCATTCTAAACGAAGCGAAGAATCCGCTCCCCTCCTTTTCTCCTCTGGATTCCCGCCTTCCAGGGAATGTCAGGTTGAATTAAGAGGTGGCATATGATTGATGAAGCCAGGGTAAAAAAAGCCGTTCACAGTATCATCGAAGCTATCGGGGAAGACTCGTCCCGGGAGGGCATAAAAAATACCCCCCAGCGCGTGGCGGAGATGTACGCCGAGCTTTTCCAGGGCTTGGACAAAGACCCGAAGGAAGACCTCGGTGTGGACTTCGAGCTAGGGCACCGCGAAATGGTAATCCTGAAAGATATCCCGTTTTATTCCATGTGCGAGCACCACCTCCTGCCTTTTTTCGGCGTCGCCCACATAGGCTATATTCCTAACGCCGAGGGACGCATCGTGGGCATCAGCAAGCTGGCAAGAGTGGTGGAGACCGTTGCCCGAAGGCCGCAGGTGCAGGAACGTATGACCACCGAGATTGCCGATGCTATCCTCACCGGTCTCAAGGCCGGGGGGGTGGGGGTGGTTATCCAGGCGGAACACATGTGCATGATTATGCGCGGCATCAAGAAGCCGGGGAGCAACGTCATTACCTCGGCGTTGCGGGGGACCTTCCGGAACGATTCGGCCACCCGCGCCGAGTTCTTCTCATTGATTCAGGGTAAATAATCATGAAAAAAGATAGAGCTCAAGAAGCCTATGAAAAGATGTCTAACCGGAAGGCTAATTGCGCCCAGGCAGTCTTCAGTGCTTTCTGTAAAGAATACGGGCTATCGGAAAACTTGGCGTTAAGTCTGGCGCAGGGATTAGGCGGCGGCATGGCGCACACGGGACGCACCTGCGGAGCCGTTAGCGGCGCTTACCTGGCGCTGGGGTTAGCCCAAAAAACCACCGTAGAGAAACCGCGCGAAAACATCGAAAAAACCTATGAGTTGATGGCAGAATTCGACCGGAAGTTTAAAGCACTCCACAGCTCGCTTAACTGCACGGAGCTTACCGGCTACAATCTGGGCGTGCCAGAAGAAGCGGATAAAGCAAGAGATAACAAAGTGTTTACCACTAAATGCCCTATCTTTGTCCGGGACGCGGTGAAGATTCTGGAAAGCCTGCTCAAGCAGGGCTAAGTATCACCACATCACCATATCCGTTTATTTTTCCTTGATTCTGGAAAGCCGGTAGGTAACGAACCCGTGCGGGCACACAATATCAAAATAATTATTCTTTTCCCACTCCATTTTTTCAGTATACATCATGGCTAGTTTCATCGATGCCATGGTGCTGAATGCCTGGCAGCAGATTCCTTTTGGCGCCGGCGTGCGGGCGCCGATGACAAATACTTCGCCTCGTTCCGTTTTCGCGATTCCCGGGCAAATACCTGTTTCCGTATCGACTTTAATCGCTTCACATTTGATTTGATTTAATATCATGATAATACTCCTAGTGCATTAAGACTTTTTCTTCTTACGGATATTCTCCGGGCACTGTGTGCAGTCATGCGCTTGTTTTCCCTCTAAGAGATTATCAAAATAGCTTTTGTATTCCGTTAATTTTTCGTTATTGAGGCTGTAATGGACATGCGCGCCCATTTTTTGGGCATTACAAATGCCGGAATTTTTTAGAATTTTCAAGTGCTGTGATATAGCGGGCTGGCTCATCCCGATTTTTTCGGCGATAACGTTGACACAGAGATTTTTCGATGAGGCTAACAGGGAAATGATAGTCAGCCTGGTAGGGTCGCTTAAAGATTTAAATACTTCTGCCACAATTGTCCCCCTTTATATGATATAAGAATATACGAATATAATAATATACTTATATAAAAATGTCAAGTCTTTTATCAATGGAAATTTTAGGGTTAGTTAAGCCAGAAAAAAAGAGTCTATTAAATATCCAGGTTGGCGCTCTTGGCATGGGTCTGGATGAACGCCTTGCGCGGCGGCACTTCGTCCCCCATCAAGATGTGGAAAACCTCGTCCGCTTTGGTGGCGTCCTCCACATTAACGGAAAGAATCGTGCGCGTGGCCGGGTTCATGGTGGTCTCCCAGAGCTGCTCCGCGGTCATTTCCCCCAGGCCCTTGTAGCGCTGTAACTCGGACTTTTTTCCGCCCAGTTCTTTCAGGGTAGCGTCTTTTTCCTGCTCCGAGTAGACCCACTTAAGGTTACCGCCGGACTTAATGCGGTAAAGGGGTGGCTGGGCGATAAAGAGGTGACCGGCCTGGATAAGCTTGGACATGTGCCGGAAGAAGAAGGTCAGTAAAAGGGTGCGGATATGTGAGCCATCCACGTCGGCATCGGTCATGAGGATAACGCGGTTGTATCGTATTCTCTCCGGGTTGAAATCTTCATCAATACCCGCGCCGATGGCGGTGATGATGGTGCGTATTTCTTCGTTGGCCAGCATCTTGTCCGGAGGGGCCTTTTCCACGTTGAGAATCTTGCCGCGCAGGGGCAATATCGCCTGGAAACGGCGGTTACGTCCCTGCTTGGCCGAACCCCCGGCGGAGTCGCCCTCCACGAGATACAGCTCACACTGCCCGGGGTCCTTCTCCGAACAATCGGCCAGTTTGCCAGGCAGCGTCCCTGACTCCAGGCCGCTTTTCCGGATGATTAAATCGCGCGCTTTACGGGCGGCTTCACGCGCCCGGGCGGCCGTGACGCATTTTTCCATGATTCTCCGGGCATCATCGGGGTGCTCTTCCAGATAGAGCGCCAGCCCTTCGTTAACGACGCTTTCCACCTGGCTTTTCATCTCGATGTTACCCAGCTTGCCTTTCGTCTGCCCTTCGAACTGCGGTTCGGCGAGCTTGACGCTGACGACAGCCGTCAGCCCTTCACGGGCGTCATCGCCGGTCAGGCTGGGGTCGTCCTCTTTAAGGAACTTGTTTTTACGTGCGTAGTCGTTGAGCACGCGGGTCAGCGCCGAGCGGAAGCCGGTCAAATGGGTGCCGCCGTCTATCGTGTTAACGCAGTTGGCGAAGCTGAAAGTAGACTCGCTGTAGCCGTCATTATACTGCAAAGCTACCTCGATAACGGTGCTGTCCATCGACTTGGTGATATAGACAGGCACCGGGTTGCGTACCAGGCGGTTCCGGTTGAGATGGCGGACAAAGCTGGTGATGCCGCCTTCGAAGTAGAACGTCTGCTCCAGGTCTTTCTCGTCATCGATGAGGGTAATCTCCAGCCCCTTATTAAGGTAGGCTACCTCGCGCAGGCGTTCGCTTAAAACGCTGAAATCATAATTGATTTCGCTGAATATCTGTTTATCGGGGAGGAAGGAAACGGTCGTACCGGTGTCATCGGCCTTACCGATGACTTTCACCGGCTCCACCGGCACGCCGCGCCGGTATTCCTGGTGGTGAACCTTGCCGTTAAGCCTGACATCGACCTTGCACCACTCTGAAAGCGCGTTGACCACCGAGGCGCCCACGCCGTGCAGACCGCCGGACACCGAATAAGACTTGCCGCCGAACTTGGCCCCGGCGTGGAGGATAGTCATGACCGTTTCCAGGGCGGACACTTTGGTGGTGGGATGGATTTCCACCGGGATACCGCGCCCGTTGTCCTCGACGCTTACGGACTTATCTTTCCTGATAGTGGTCACGATACGGTCGCAGCAGCCCACCATAGCTTCGTCGACGCTGTTGTAGACAATCTCGTAGACCAGGTGGTGCAGACCGCGCTGGTCGGTGCTGCCGATGTACATCCCGGGACGCCGCCGCACGGCTTCCAGTCCGCCCAGGACGAGAATATCCTTGGCGGTGTAATCCCCGGCATTTACCTTCTTTGTTTTCTTCGGATTAACAATATCCTGCATTAAAGTCCTCGCTGACTAAAGTCAACCGTGAAGTCCGGTTCCGGGAGAGCGGCATGACCTGAATAGCCCCTAGCATAAAATGACGAACTGATAGGCACGTCAAATCGCTAATCAATCAGTATTATTATAACACAATCCAGCTTCGGAGTAAAGCTGAAACAACGGTACGAACAATACAGGTACGTCTGGCTTTTTGTTAGTAATTTTGCATTATGTTATACTCCAATTAGAGGGTCAGATAAAGCGATTTACGCCAGCCAGAGTGGAGGGGAAGGAAAGTGGACAGTACTTTAAGCGTCGCCCAGCAATTGGCCGAAAAGATAATAAAAAATATCGAGAAGGTCATGGTAGGCAAACCGGAGGCGATTCAGCTGGCGGTTATCGCTCTGGTCAGCCAGGGGCACCTGCTCATCGAGGATGCCCCGGGTGTCGGTAAAACGATGCTGGCACGGAGCCTGGCAAAATCGATTAATTGTTCCTTCAAGAGAATCCAGTTCACACCCGATATGCTCCCCGGCGATATCACCGGCGTTACGGTGTACAACCAGAAGCTGGGCGATTTCGAGTTTCACCCCGGGCCCATAACCGCGCAGATTGTCCTGGCGGATGAAATCAACCGGGCTACCCCTAAAGTGCAGTCCGCCCTGCTGGAAGCCATGGAAGAGAGGCAGATTACCGTGGAGGGCATCACGCGGAAAATACCGGCGCCTTTCCATGTTTTAGCCACCCAGAACCCCATCGAATACGAGGGCACTTTTCCCCTGCCGGAGGCGCAGCTCGACAGGTTCCTCCTGCGTATAAACATTGGCTACCCTTCGGCGGCAGAAGAGGTAGCCATCATGGAGAAACAGCAATACATCCATCCCATCGAACAAATCGGCCCCGTAGTCGAGTGCGAGGATGTCCTGATGCTACAGGAAACCGTCAAGAAGATATATGTCGACGACCTGGTCAAGCAGTATATCGTATCTCTCGTGGACGCGACCCGCCATCACCCCTCGATATATCTCGGGGCCTCGCCCCGCGGCTCCCTCGCCCTTTTTCGCACTTCGCAGGCGCGGGCGCTGATTATGGGACGCGACTACGTTTTACCCGACGATGTAAAAGCGCTCGTTATGCCCGCTCTGGCGCACCGGACGCTGTTATCTTCCACGGGG
>Ga0187886_1000967_pt1 | contig 29063 bp, 24 predicted proteins | sample June2016WEW_20_1_FD_133001 | JGI IMG/M metagenome (GOLD analysis project Ga0187886, IMG submission 133001) | Peatland microbial communities from SPRUCE experiment site at the Marcell Experimental Forest, Minnesota, USA - June2016WEW_20_150 | ecosystem: Environmental > Terrestrial > Soil >...
CCGCGCCCCAGAAATTAGAATGGGAGTAACCTTCAGGCGGCATGACGGGCGCCTGGAACAGGTCTTTATCGGGGTCGAAGCCGGCCCTGGTCATGGTATCGTATATCGGGATGCGGGTCTTGCCCTCGTTGCCGACCATCATGCCGAAAATGGCTCTCCGTTCCAGTTCGGGCAAGCGGCTGAGGTCGGCGTACAGAGGCAGCTTGAACTCACCCTGGCGTATGCGTTCGACGAGGTCGCGGGACAGGTCATTGGATCGGAATTGCCGGAGATAAGGGCCAATGCCGATACCTTCACCCAGGATGAAATCCTGCCCTTGCTGCGGCAGGAAACGGTCGGCAACGGTTTTCAATTCCCGACCGAACACATCGGCCCAGGGCACCTCTTTGCCATCGGCATCGACTATCGGCGTGCCGTGATAGGTATTATGGGTGCCTCCCATGCTGTAGGGCGCGTAGCCGAAGCCGCTCAAGCGGTTATGACCGGACTGCTCCACGCAGACGAACTCGGCCCCGGCGTTCCAGCCTAAAGCCTGGCCGACCCCGGCGGAGTTCATATCGCTCATGGAGGAGGAAGCGGTTATTTCCGGGGCGAACAGGGTGAGACGGCCGGCTCCGCCGGTTGCCATAACAGTGGCCCTGGCCTTGAATACGTAGAACTCACCGGTACGGGCATTGACGGCGGTAGCCCCGACGACTCTGTTGCCCTGTTTCTCTCCCTCGGTCAGCAGACAGGTAGGCATCATCCTGTTACAGATGTTCACGCCCAGACGTTTCGCCTCTTCATACAGCTTGGGCTTGATGTTGTAGCCCCAGACGCGGATGACGTGCCGGTTTTTGTAGTCGTAAGCGAACATCAGCTTAGTTTTTTCGTCTCTGAAGTCGGCCCCCTGGAACTCATCGTTTATGTCCCTAATCTGGATGCCCATCTTTTCGCATTCGAGCAGGGTATCCCAGCCCTCTTTGGTAATGATATAGCGGACATGGGCGCCGGTATAACCCTTCATGCTTTCGTAGCACGCCTGTGTGTACGCTTCGGGTGTAACCTTAGAGCAGGGGTTGGTGACGGCGCCGTGCCAGTGGTCGACACCCGCCCCGCCCGAGCCGCTTCTCTTGGCGTGACCCCTCTCTAAAACAGCTACCTTTACGCCCTTTCTGGCGGCATTGATGGCGGCCTGCAAGCCGGCCACCCCTCCGCCGATAACTAATACATCGGACACGACTTCATTCATCTTGCCATAGTTAATGGGGTAGGGCCATTCCGGGACCTTGCCGCTGCGCTGAACGTATTCATGCCAGGTAGACATCTCGATTTCCTCCTTCTATGATGATGGGTCTTCGGGGTGGGGAGCGTCGTGCTGAATCTCCCGACTGTACAGCTCCACCCAGGCCGGGTGATAGCCGAGGGAAAGAGCCGTTCGCTGGGACGCAATGTTAACAGCACGAGTGGAATAATAGGGCAGAACGCCTTTTTCGAACAAGTTTTCTGTTAGGGTACTGACCATGGTCCTGGCGATACCCCGGTTCCGGTACTCGGGAAGGGTATCCACACCGATTTGCCACATAACGTCACAATCGGCCGCGGCCGCCGCTACGCCCGCCGTCTCACCCCGGTAACTCGCCACAACCGCCACCATTCTTGGGCGTTGCGGATTATATCCATAGCCGAGGGCATTAGGGAACCGCTCGTTTTCGGATAATTCGCGTAGCTTTTCTCCTTCCAAAAGAATCAGTTGAATTTCTCTACCCGAAGCGAATGGCTTAAAAGTGTCCTCCGTACAGATAAATTTTAAATCCAGGTGCATATTTTGGTTGTTACGCGCCACGTATTTCTGTATGCGGGATATGGCATACACGGAAAAGAGGTTGTCCCGCGAAAGCTTACCCAGGTTAACTTTAGCCCAGCGCCGCCGCCCTGCGCTGCAACTGATGACAACGCCTTTACCCATCGTTACAATCGTCAGGGATTTCTCCCGGAAAGGGAACCGCCGCCTTCCTGGAATCTCCCTCGCCTGACGAATAACAACACCTTCCTCGTCGAAGTCTCTTTCTTCGCAGGCAAAATCTGCCGTTAAGACTGTTTTAACTATGTTTAAAGCGGATTTCTGGTCTGAGATCATGTTTTCATTCGGTCATATGAATTAGAAATCGTGTTAAGAGAATATCAGAAATCAGTTTATAATACAAATCGAAGCTAAAAAAGAAGGGGGAGCCAAACGGCTCCCCCCCATGTAGTACTGGACGAACGGGTTCTTCACCTGCCTTTGCTGACCAGCTCGCTTGTCTCTGCGGACGTGCTCAACGAATAGGTTCTCTGGCAGGCTTCGTTCAGATTGATATTATTAAGTAATATTATAACTTTACAGCCTAGGGCGAAACACCTCCCGAGACGATGAGTACCTGCCCGACGATGTCGCTGGCGGCGTCCGAAACGAGGAAGGTTACCGCATTGGCGACATCCTGGGTCGTGGTGAGACGCCTTATCGGCAGCGTTTTAGGGAAGTTCTCCAGCATACCGGGCGGCGCATTCTTGGCGAAACCGGTATTAGCCGGGCCGGGGGAAACGCAGTTAACATTTATCCCATCCGGTCCTGCATCCTTGGCAACGGCCATGGTGAGGGTGATAACTCCCGCCTTAGCGGTGGCATAACCGCTGGTGAACATCCCGCCGTTATAAGCGGCGCCCGATGTAATGTTCACTATTTTACCACTCTTTTGCTTAATCATCTGTGGGAGGATGGCTTTCATGCCGTTCCTCGTGCTTCTGAGGTTGATGGCGATATCGAAGTCCCAGTCTTTATCGGTCATTTGCAGGAAGGGCTTGAACGGGCTACAGCCGCCGGCATTGTTCACCAGTATGTCTATCCTGCCGAACTTTTCTATAATCTGTTTTACCATGCCGTCCCACTCCGCGCCGCTGGTGACATCGGCTTTAATCGCCAGGGACTTGCGTCCGAGTTTCTCTACCGCGGCCGCTGTCTTCTTGGCGCCGTCGAGGTCGATGTCGTTGATAACGACATCGCAGCCTTCTTTAGCCAGCTGTAAAGCTATGGCCTTACCGAAGCCTATCTGGCTGCCGGCTCCGGTGACCAGGGCTACCTTGCCTTTCAAACCTAGTTCCATGTGTCCTCCTTTTGATTATTTATCTTAATAGCTGCGCCATTTAATATATTAATATACTTTAAAACTTTATTATCTTGCCTCCATCTACATCGAAGGTCTGTCCCACGATATCGCTGGAAACATCCGAGGCCAGGAAGGCCACCATGTTACCGATGTCCTGGGGGGTGGTCATCCTGCCTACCGGTATATCCATGGAGACATGTTTGATAAATTCAGGCGGAGTTTCCGCAGTCCTTAATACTTTACTGGAACGCAGGAAACCGGTGTCGCCGAGGCCGGGGCTGACGCTGTTAACGTTAACGCCCGAGGCTATCACTTCCTTCGCCAGCGACTTGGTGAAAGCGATAACTCCGGCCTTGGCGGCGCTATAGATACTGGAGTTTGCCAGACCCATGGTACCGACTCCCGATGAGGTGTTGATAATTTTTCCGCTCTTGCGTTCCAGCATCTGGGGAAGGACCGCCTTGGTGCAAATCAGCACCGACCTGAGGTTAATATCTATATCCGGGTCCCACTCCGCCTCGGTCTTTTCCACGAAGGGCTTCGGTGGAGTGGATTGACCGGCATTATTTACTAAAATATCTATCCTGCCGAATTTCGCCAGAGTCGCCTTGACCGCGTTATTTACCTCGGCGCTTTTGGTGACGTCTGCTTTGAAAGAAATGGCCTGGCGCCCTGAAGCCTCGATTTCTGCGGCGGTTTTCTTGGCACCCTCGAGGTCCTTATCCATCACTATTACGTTACACCCTTCTTTGGCTAGCCTCAGGGCAATGCCTTTGCCAAAACCCGTCTGGCTACCGGCTCCGGTTACCAGTGCTACTTTGTCCTTTAAGCCTAAGTCCATAATAATCTCCTTATCTATAGCGTATCCTGGGGTCGAGCCAGCCGTAGGAAATATCAACGGCCAGGTTTGAAAACACTATAATTGCGGCCATTATCAAAGTAATGGCCTGTACGAAGGGATAATCCTGGTTAAAGAGGGAAAATACCGCCAGCCTGATGGCCCGGGGGCCATGGCGTAATCAATTAGCCTAAGAGTGCCGCAATACTATTTTTTATCATCTTATCACCCCTTCATTACTTACCTCCTTTCCCCAAAAATAACCGGCATATTGCTGGAAATCCGGCTCGCGCCGGCCTTTATCTCGGCAATGACCTCTTTCATCCTGAGCTGGAGGCGACTCTCCGGTCCCACGATGCTCAGGCCGACCGGCAGGATGTAATTATTAATAGGCGCGGCGATACACATGGTTCCCGGGATCCTTTCTCCGTGGCTGATGGCGTATCCCTTGTGCCTGATTTCCCTCAGCTGGGCCATCAGCAGTTCTTTATCGGTAACGGTACGTTCGGTTTCCGGGGAGATATTTATATTATCCATCAATATTTTTAACTTATTTTCATCCAGTTGCGCCAGTAACACTTTTACGGAGGCCCCGGCATACAGGCCGGTATAGAGAGGTCCTATCTTTTTACTTTCTTGAGTGACTTTAAGGTCATGCTTGCTTGGTATCTCATGCAGCGGAAGAAATTGTATACCTATCATGATATCCAGAGCGACCGTTTCTTCGGAGAAAGACGAGAGGTGTTTCATCTCATCGATGGCGTAAGTAATCAGGCGCTTATGCGTGGTTATAGGGTTTGATGTCAATTGTGTGATAAGGGGGCCAAGGTAATAACGGCGATTGATGGTATCTTGGACCGCGAGGTGGGATTGCTCCAGAAGCTTGAGTACTCTGTGAACGGTGGACTTGCTGAAAGCGCACTGCCTGGCAATATCGCTTATCTTGTGGACATCGTTGCTCAGGCAGATGAGAATTTCGGTAGCATGAGCAATGGAGCCGGTGGCCTTTCTTGTCTTTTCCGAGACAGCTTTGGGAACATGCGTCACCATGACGAGGGCTCTCCTTCCAGAGGTCTTATACTTCGGTAAGTACGTACTTCACAGGTTTGTTGCTTATTTATATTCAAGCTGGTTTCCAACGTAAATCGTATTAAGGCATGAATCAAGGTAACTCAGAAGCGCTGGACCTCCAACCTTTTATATAAGGGTGTTCCGTAGATTTGAACTTATGTTCCTTTCAAAATACTAGCTATTTTATCACATCCTGTCAAGTTTTTTGTGTTTTCGTCTGTATTTTGATTGATTGGTGTTAATTTTTTATTTAGTTCGGCCGGTCTTAATTACTCTTAAACTCGCCTTCTTAACCAGTAATTTCAAACAATACTGTAAAAACTCATGGTTCCGTGACTTGACATGGTATGATATAATTTAAAGTGTTAAATGGGAACAATAGTTCAAAATATCGGAACGATTTTTCTGAAATAAAGAAATTATCAATTATTCATCCGATATTTATCAGCCAGTTTGACGATATCTGGCTTTAGCATATACGATAAAGCATCTTTTCAGTTAACCGTGTATTAGAAAGGCGGGCTCTGCCCGGGGAGAATCAGGCAAAAACTGGTGCTGGTGCCCCTGCCATTGCAACCTGACGCATAATTGGCCAAGTGGCATCCCGCCTTCTAATATATATTTGCCACATCGACCCCAATCAGGCGACGGAATCTTCCAGCTATATCACGGCGAAGGATGTAAAATAGCGGAGAATAAGGTAAAATGTTGAGATAGGTTTTCATGCTTAATGTTGAATCTTTATAAAGGAGGAATTTTATGTTACTTAAAGACAGGGTTGCCATTATCACCGGAGGTGCCCGGGGTATGGGCAGGGCTATCGCCCTCCGCTTCGCCAAGGAAGGCTGTTCCTCGGTTATCGCTGACCTTCTGGATAAAGAAGGCGAAAAAACGGTGGCCGATGTTAAAAAAGCGGGTAAAGACGCTATATACGTCCGTTGCGATGTTACCGACAGCGCCAAAGTAAAGGAAATGGTGGCTAAGGCGATAGTCAAGTTCAAGAAAGTGGATATCATGGTAAATTGCGCCGGCATCGGCAAGCCGCCGAAACTTATTAATGATATCTCCGAAGAAGAATATGACAAAGTCGTGGCGGTCAACATGAAGAGTATCTTCCTCTGCTTCCAGGCCATTGCCCCGCACATGAAAGCCAATAAATACGGCAAGATTATCATTATTTCGTCTCTGGCGGGTATTTCTCCCAGTCCGTTTGCCATTCACTACGCCGCCGCCAAGGCCGGCGCCAAGCACCTCTCGGACTGTTTTGCCCTGGAAATGGCCAAGTATAATGTCACCGTTAATGCCATCCTCCCGGGTATGATTCGCACGGACATGACGCGTGACTTTGCCCCGCCGATGATTAAAGACCTTGACGCTTTCATGGGTGAGATGGCCAAGGGTATACCCCTGGGAAGGGAAGGCACCGTGGAAGACATCGCCTCGGCGGCGCTCTTTTTAGCCTCAGATGAATCTTCATACATTACGGGGGACAGCATACGTGTCGGTGGCGGTATGCCGAATAGAGCTGCACCTTAGGTAATCGGAAATACAGAGGGTTGTTTTTAAAGAGTCCCGACTTGTCGGGACTCTTTCTTTTAGCTAGATAGTCCCCCTGAGCCTGGGGTCGAGGGCGTCTCTCAGGCCGTCCCCCACCATGTTAAAAGCAAACACTACCAGCATGATGGCGATGCCGGGGGCAAAAGAGAGAATCGGATTTGTCGTAATGCGTGAATAACCGTCGTTTATCATGCCGCCCCAGGCCGCCGCCGGTGCCTCGATGCCGATGCCGAGATAGCTCAGGCCGGCTTCCGCCAGCATCGTCATTCCCATCATCATCGTTATCATGACTATCAGCGGGGGGAGACAGTTGGGGAAGACATGGCGCAGCATAATACGAAAGCTGCTGGCTCCCATAGAATGTTCGGCCAGAACATAGTCGTTCTCCTTAATGGAAAGGGCCTGACCGCACATCAGCCTGGCATAACCGGGCACGAGGGCAATACCCAGGGCTATCATCACGTTTCTCAGACCTCCCCCAAGCAACGCGGCGATCACGAGGGCTAGAAGTATCATCGGGAAAGCCATGAGCGCATCCATGATTCTCATGATTATTGCCTGCGACAGACCTCCGAAGTACCCGGCCATTAGTCCCAATATCATGCCGACTACAGCGGCAATGCCGAGCGCAATTACCCCCACCATCAGGGTAGTCCGTGAGGCAATGATAATGCGGCTCAATGTGTCTCTGCCCAGTGTATCGGTTCCCAGCCAGTGTTGCCAGGAAGGCGCCTGCAGAAGCTTATCAAAATGCTGTTCATAGGGGTCATAGGGCGCCAGCCAGGGGGCAAAAGCCGCGGTCAGCAGGAACGCCACGACGATAGCCATACCGAAAGTTACCACCCCTCGGCTGAGGAAGACCCTGTAAAAGCGCCGGAACTCGCTGACACGGGGCGGTATCTCTATTTGACCCGGGGATGCTGTATTCACTTCTGACATTATTCCTGAGTCCTTATCCTATCCTTATTCTGGGGTCGAGCCAGCCATAAGAAATATCGACAACAAGGTTTACTAAAATTATTCCCGTCGCGATTACCAGGGTAACGCCCTGCGTCACCGCGTAATCGTGGTTTTGCACGGAGGCTATTACTAGCCTGCCCATGCCGGGTATGGCGAATACCGACTCGATAAGCACCGAGCCGCCGAGGATGCCGCCGAGTCCCAGGCCGGATAGCGTGACAATCGGTATCAGGCCGTTTTTCATCGCATGCTTCATGATAACGATACGCTCTATCAGTCCCTTGGACCAGGCCGTCCTGATGTAGTCCTGCCTCATGACCTCCAGCATGCTGGAGCGGGTCTGGCGTGCGGTGGAGGCGACGGGAAAGAGCGCCAGGCAGATAACGGGCATGATAATCTGTTTCGTATTCAGCCAGAAATCCGTGAAGGGGGAGGTATAGCCGTAGGTCGGCAGCCACCTGAGGTACAGAGAAAACACGTACATCATCAGGATGCCCAGCCAGAAAACGGGTACCGTGATGCCTATATTTGTCAGGGCGGTGATTATGGCATCCAGTTTACTGCCGCGCCTGACCGCGCACATCACTCCGGCCGGAATGCCGAAAACGAACCCGAAGGCAAATGCCAGCAACCCCAGGTGGAGGGTTATTGGGAGTCTCCTCAATACTTCGCTGGTAACGCTGGTGTTGTACCTTATGGACACCCCAAGGTCGCCTTTAACGACGCCAGAAAACCAGTCTCCGTACTGGTAGAACAAAGACCTGTCCAGCCCGTACTCATGACGGAGGATTTGCAGTTGTTCCGCCGTTAGCTGTTTCAGGTCACTCTGCGTCAGCAACATTAGTATCGGGTCGCCGGGCAGCAGGCGCATTGCCAGGAAAACGATAACGGTAACGATTAAGATAATAATTACCGCCATAAATAGTCTACGAAGGATATAGGTTGCCATAAACGCTTTCTCTTATCGAAGGCTATTTCGGAAAATCGGGGACGACTGCAGGTGGTGGAAACTCTCCGCCCCTGTCTCACCCCGCTTGCACAATTATACCATCCAGCCCGGCGCCGCTCATAACCCAACCACCGGGCTGAATGGTATTCAAACCAATGTTATGTTATTTGCTCATCCAGGCGTTTTCTGGAGTCCATGCCATCTGGTTGGCGAACTGAGTACCGAAGCCAAGGTCATGAACATAGTCCTGGTAGACCTGGCCCGTTCCCATGTAGCTGATGGGAATAAGGCTGTCGTCATCATACATCGCCCTGGTTAAGTTATCTATCAGGTCGCGCTGGACGGTGGGGGTAGAGATTGCCGCAGTATAGAGTTCCTTCAGGTTAGCAGGACCCTTCAGGCTGACATAGTAACCGGGTACGGTGTAATAGGTCTGCACGGAACCGAGGAAGTTGCCGGCGGCATAGGCCGGTGAGTAGATTAGCGTATTGTGCCAGCCCTTGGCCATGAAGTCGGCATATTTGGCCGGGTCGGCGAACTCAAGATTGGCTTTGATGCCCACGTCGGCGAGCATTTTCTGCATGGCTACCTGCGCATCCTTGATGTCCGGTGCGGGAATGGTGATGGTCAGCGTACATTCGAAGCCGTTGGCATATCCTGCCGCCGCCAGCAGCTCTTTTGCCTTGGTGGGATTATAGGTGCGCTTCGGCAGGTCTTTGATAAAACCTATGGCTAAAGGCACCGGTGCCTGGTAGGCGGACTCGAAGATGCCGAAGCCGGCTACCTTCATTAGTGCCTCTTTATCGATGGCGTATTCCAGCGCCTGCCGGACTTCCTTCTTTGAGAACGGAGAATCAGCATTGGCATCATCGGGATAAAGGATAAAAGCGCCACTGTGGCTGTAGACGAATACGGAATTCGGTACCTTCTTAAGCTCGGAAAGTACCTGGCCATTCCAGGGTTGTACCATTTCCGCGCCTCCCGTTTTGAAAGTGGTTATCTGGGTGACCGAATCAGGGATACAGATATACTGTATTTTATCCAGGTAGGGCTTGCCCTTCTGCCAGTAACCGTCGAATTTGGAGAATTCCAGGATGGTATCACGTTCGAATTTCGAGAACTTGAAAGGGCCCGTCCCGACTGCATTGGTGTTAGCCCAGTCTTCGCCGTGGGTCTTGATGGATGTCGGCGATACCATCATACCGGCAATGCCTCCCAGGTTGCCGATCATCAGGTTTTCCCATTTGCCGATATTTATTTTAACCGTGTAAGGGTCAATGACTTCTACTGAAGTCCAGCCGGTCGTGCCGGGGACTTTGGCAGCCATGACCGCATCCAGGTTGTACTTGCAGGCATCGGCATTGAAATCGGTGCCGTCTTGGAACTTCACACCCTGCCTGAGTGTCAATGTGACCGAACTTCTGTCATCGGCAACTTTATAGCCGGTGGCCAGCAGCGGTACTGGTTCCATGTTGATATCGCTGCGGAATAGGGCTTCGACACAGGCTTGTAAAAAGTAGGTGTCCTGTCCCTGTGTCTTCGCCGGCCAGCCGAGAGCGCCGGTGGGGAGCCTCATATCAAGTATTCTCAGGGTGCCCCCTAATTTTGGTGTTGGGGCTGGTGCTGGCGCCGGAGCGGGTGCTGGTGCTGGAGCCGGCGCCGGTGCCGGGGCTGGCGTCGTCGTTTCTTTGGCACAGCCGCTTATCAGTAGCCCGCTTATCAGGATAACTGCAAAAATAGCAAAAACCAGTTTTTTCATGACTATATTAGCCCTCCTTCATAAGCAATTTTTGCATACTTATCTTGTCTTATCACCTCACATTATTTACCTCCTTTCAGGAAAATACCCGCGATATTGCTGGAAATCCGACCAGAACTTGCCTTGATTTCTTCGATGACTTCTTCTGCCCGCGGTTGCAGTCGACTCTCCGGCCCGACGACACTCAAAGAAACCGGAGGATGTAGTTTTTAATCGGAGCCGATATACACAAAGCTCCGGGAATCCGTTCTCCGTAGCTGACAGCGTATCCTTGCTGCCTGATCTCTTTAATTTGCGCCATCAGGAGTTCCTTATTGGTAACGGAGCGCTCGGTGGAACGAGTGATATTCATGCTGTCTAACGCTATTTTTAATTGTTTATCATTAAATTGAGAAAGCAATACTTTCATCGAGGCTCCAGCCTGTGGAGGCCCCGCCATTCGGCTTTCTTGAGTTACTTTAAGGTCATGCTTGCTCGGTATTTCGTAAAGGGAGAAAAGCTGGGTGCCGATCATAATATCCAGAACTAATGTTTCCTCGGAAATTTGTGACAGGTGTTTCATCTCCTCATTGGCATACATAATCAGGTATTCATGGGTGGTTATCGGATTTGATGCCAGTTGTGTTATCAGGGGGCCCAGGTAATAACGGCGGTTAACACTATCCTGCAAGACGAAATGAGACTGTTCCAGCAGCTTAAGGACCCGGTGGACGGTGGACTTGCCGAGATTGCATTGGCGGGCAATATCGGTTAAAGCGTGGATATCATTGCTTAAGCAAATCAGGATGCTGGTGGCATGAGCGATAGAACCGGTAGTCTTTTTCTCAATAGGGAAGATGCTGTTCCGATTTTCGGAACTTATGTTCCTTTTTAGCACTTTTCCATTATAACATATCTTGTCAAATTACTGTAATGAGGGTATTTATTTGATGTTCTTAGACACAATTGGTTAACCGAAGGGATAAAAGTTGACCTGTCCATAATCTGGTGGGGAGGGCCCGAGAAGCCCACACCTTACCTCGGGCAAGTCAACCGAGCCTGCACTTGATAATCATTCCGGCGAAAGCCGGAATCCAGTGGTGGGGAAAAGGAGGCCTTTGTTACGGCGTCAAGCCTTCAGACTGAAGTGTTCAGGCTGAAGCCCATGAACAAAAAGCCATAGTTTGACACCTGTGATATAATGGGGTTGTATTAAAAAGGAACAGAAGTTCATATTAACGGAACATAGTGAAGATTTTAAAAAATGGGAGGTTAATTTAGAATGGCTAAGACCAAATATGGAAAATACGTGATAAAAGCGCCTACTCTGAAAGGAGATTTCCCGCCGCTGGCGCAGAGAATGGTCTATGACGGCCTTACCAAAGGTGGTACCGGTAATGTCGGCATCAGATATTCATTCTTTTACGGGCCTCCCTTCCAGTTCGAGGTCCCTCACAAGCATGATTATGACCAGTTCCTCTGTTTCCTGGGCACCCCGGAGGACGTGCGGGACTTCGACGCGGAAGTTGAGATATGGCTGGGAGACGAAAGGGAAAAGCATACCATCACGGAGTCCACCATTGTCCACGTCCCGGCGGGATTGCTCCATTGCCCGATGAATTACGTACGGATTAGCAAACCCATCATGCTTATCAATATCACCCTTGGCGGGGAATATATCAAAAAGAGCGCTAAAGGTGAAATTATGCCCTGGAGGCCCCCCGAAAAACCCGAGAAATAGAAAATCTGTTTTAAATAAGGAGGGCGGCCTGTGATAAACGGAGCCGCCCTTTATTTTATGGAGCGGGAGACGAGATTCGAACTCGCGACTTTCTGCTTGGGAAGCAGACATTCTGCCACTGAATTACTCCCGCGTAAAGCGCTTACATTTTAGCTCAAAAGGCCGATGTTGTAAAGCACTGGTGGGGTTAATATATATTTGGGAAGGTTACCAGATAAAATAATTGAGCGTGTAATATTTGACTTTTCATTTACGCATTGTTATACTCGCCATGAGCAGGTGTACCTCAATCCTGGATGAGGCAAATCCACACCGTTCTTAAATATACCATCAAATAATTAAGGAGGATAAAGGTATGTCCGGAGATTTTGTCAATCTACTAGCTGATTTGAAAGAGGATGAGGTTCTCAAAATAGCCAAGAAAAGAATTGAGTCCGGCGAAGACCCGATGAAAATACTGGAGGACAGCCGCAAGGGTATGGAAATCGTGGGCAAGCGTTTTGCGGACGGTGAATACTTCCTGCCGGAGCTGGTCTTTTCCGGTGAGCTTCTCAAGGAGATTACCGAGCTGGTTAAACCCCATCTCTCCAAGTCATCGGCTAAAATTAAGCGTCTGGGCAAGGTTGTCATCGGCACGGTGGCCGGTGATATTCATGATATCGGCCTGAACATCGTCGATTTCATGCTGGACGTCAATGGTTTTGAGGTTACGAACCTCGGTGTCGACGTACCGGCGGAAAAGTTCGTCAAGGCGATGAAAGATACCAAGGCGCCGGTTCTCGGCCTGAGCGGGTTTTTAACCCCCGCCTTCGATGCTATGAAAGAGACAGTCGAGGCTATGGAAAAGGCCGGACTGAGGAAAAATATCAAAATCATGATCGGCGGCGGCCAGATGGACGACGAGGTCAGGAAATACGCCAAGGCCGATGCCTTCGGTAAAGATGCCATGGCGGCGGTGGCTCTATCCAAGAAGTGGATTGGTGTGAACTAACATGAAAAAAGCATGGGCGGAGTTATCTCCTGATGAAAAGCGGGAAGAACGCTTCCAGCGGTGGCTCTCTCCGCCGGGTGTTACCTTCTCCAGCCCGCAGGCTGAAAAAGTTTATAAGGAGAGGGTAACCAGGTTTACTAAAGCCCTTCAATTAAAGAAACCCGATAGGGTGCCCTGTATCCTGCCGGCTGGACTCTATGCGGCAACCTATGCCGGTACGAATCTCTATACGGTCATGTATGACTCCAACGAGCTGAAACGGGCCTGGCTTAAATTGCTTCATGACTTTGAGGCGGACACCTACACCTCTCCCTTCCTTGTCCCTTCGGGAAAAGCCCTGGAAGCCGTCGACTACAAGCTGTATAAGTGGCCGGGTCACGGCCTCTCCACGAAAACGCTATCGTATCAAGCCGTGGAAGGCGAGTGGATGAAAGCCGACGAGTACGATGCCCTCATCAAAGACCCCTCCAACTTCTGGCTGCGTACCTACATGCCGCGGGTTTTCGGCGCTTTGAAGGCATTCCCGCAGCTTCCTCCAATGACATCTTTCGAAGAGATAGCCATCGGGTCTTTCTTACCCTTCGGCCTCCCGGATGTTCAAGCAGGATTCCAGGCCTTGCTCAAGGCTGGCCGGGAAACTTTGAGATGGATGGCGGTAGTAGGTGAAGTCGCCGGTGAAGCGTTAGCGGCGGGATACCCCGGTATTATGGGCGGGCTGGCCAAGGCGCCTTTCGATACAATCGGGGATACGCTGCGGGGCACTCAGGGGATAATGATGGACATGTTCCAGCGACCGGAAAAGCTCCACGAGGCCATGGCCAGAATCACACCCCTGACTATCGATTCGGCCATATCCTCGGTAGAAAATGCCATGGTGCCCGTGGTATTCATGCCTCTGCACAAAGGCGCGGATGCTTTCATGTCCGTCAAGCAGTATGAGACCTTCTACTGGCCCACCTTTAAAAAAGTTATCATGGCGCTCGTAAATGAGGGGATTTTCCCGATACTGTTTGCCGAAGGCAGCTATAATAAACGCCTCGACATTATCGGCGACTTCCCGAAAGGCTCGGTGGCCTGGTATTTCGACCAGACGGATATCTTCAAGGCTAAAGAGTTGCTGGGGGACAGATGCTGCATTATCGGTAACGTCCCTACCTCGTTGCTGATGACGGGCACGCCGCAGCAGGTCAAAGAACACTGCCGCAAGCTCATCGAGGTCTGCGGTAAAGGCGGCGGCTATGTCCTGGCTGCCGGCGCCAATATCGACGAGGGTAATCCGGAAAATTTGCGTGCCATGATGGCGGCCGCGAAAGAATACGGCGTCTATAAGAACAAATAACCAAATCTCAAGGTACAATAACCAAACAAGAAGTTGTCAGTTTACAGCCTCCTGTTAACAGTCCTCCTCCCCTATCCTGAAAATTAACAACTGTCAACTGGAGACTTTGGAATTTATTTATTGGTTATTCCTTACACAGATAGCAATAAAACGTGAGGCAACGGCAATGGAAGGGGTAAATAACCGGGAAAAACTGACCTGGCAAGAGAAGCGTGAAGTACGCTTCAAGAAGTGGTTGAATCCAACCGACGTTAAATTCAGCAGTCCGGGAGCCGCTAAGAAATACAAGGCCAGTGCCACCCGGATGATAAAGGCTATCAGGATGGAGATACCGGACCGTGTGCCGGTTCATCTGGCCACAGGCTCCATCGTCGCCTACAATGCCGGCCTTACACTTCAAGATGTCCTCTATGACCATGAAAAAATAAAGCCCGCCTGGATTAAGTTTCTCCAGGACTATGACCAGGACTCGGCTGATGGGCCCGGTTTCTTTTCCGGAAAAGCTTATGAAATCCTTGATTATAAAGTGAACCGGTGGCCGGGGCACGGCCTGCCATCCAACCAGACCATGCAGCAGTTTGTCGAAAAAGAATACATGCAGCCGGATGAGTACGACCTCTTCATGAAGGACCAGTTCGACTTCGGTCTGCGGTACTTTTTACCACGGACATGGGGCGTCTTCGAGCCTTTGGCTGATGTCCCGTCTTTTTCCTCGTACCAGGGGCTTCCCCAGCGCCTCATGGCCATGTGTCAGGACCCGGCTTTCCAGAAACTTTTCAAGGCTATCTGGAAGGCCAGTCGGGAGAACGCCAAGTGGCAGGAGGTCGGCGCCGAATGCTCCAGAATATCTCTGGAAATGGGCTTCCCCCCTTTGATGGGTGGTATGGCGCTGGCGCCGTTTGATACGGTGGCTGATATGCTCCGGGGCACCCACGGTTCCGTCATGGACATGTACCGTCAGCCGGAAAAGCTGCTCGAAGCCCTGGACGTGATTAAGGAGCGGAGCCTGGAATCAGCTATAAATATGGCCAATATGTCCCGCAGTCCGATAGTGTTCATCCCGATGCACAAGGGCGATGACAGCTTCATGTCCATCAAGCAGTTTCAAAAGTTTTACTGGCCTACCTTCCGTGAGCTGCTCCTCGGACTGATTAACGAGGGCTTCGTGCCGATGATGGTTATCGACGGCAGCTATAACACGCGCCTGGATTTAATCAAAGACCTGCCCAGAGCCTCGGTCGTCTGGACGATGGAAAAGACGGATATGTTCAAGGCCAAGGAAATCCTGGGGGACTCTGCCTGTATCGCCGGTAATGTCACCGCGGCCCAGCTTTATACGCTCACCCCTCCGGCCATTAAGGAGTACTGCCGCAAGCTCATCGAAGTCTGCGGCAAAGGCGGCGGCTATATTTTGTCCCTGGGCTCCGGCATCGATAAATGTGACCCGGCTAACCTGCATGCTATCATAGAAGCTGCCAGGGAATACGGCGTCTATAAGAAGAAATAACCAAACAAGAAGTTGTCAGTTTACCGTCAATAGTTAACAGTCCCCTCCTCCCTTTCCCGAAACTGAAAACTGACAACTGGAGACTTTGGAATTTGTATCCTTGTTATTGGATATTTTCTTTCAGGAGGCAATCTAAATGGAAGGTGTGAAAAACTGGGAGAAGCTGAGCTGGCAGGAAAAACGCGAGGAACGCTTTAAGCGGTGGCTTTCGCCGCCGGATGTGAAATTCGTCAGTAAAGAAGCCGAAAAGCTCTATAAGCAAAGGGTGACCCGGTTCATCAAGGCCATCAAGCTGGAGGAGCCCGACCGCGTGCCGGTCTTTCTCCCCACCGGTAATTCCCCGGCTTATTGGGGTGGGGCTAACATGCGCACGCTGATGTACGACTATAAAAAAGGGAACCAGATATGGAAAGATTACATGGAAGCCTTCGGGGATATGGATGTCTTTAACGGTCCCGGATTTATCCCTTCGGGCAAGATAGCGGAGGCTATTCCTTCCAAGCTTCAGAAACTGCCCGGCCTTGGCTTGCCTGAAAATGCCTCGATGAACCAGTTCGTCGAGGGCGAATACATGATGGCTGATGAATACGACCTCTTGATGATGGACCCGACCGACTATAATCTCCGGGTCATGCTGCCGCGCACCACCCCTCTCTTTGAGCCTTTTAAAAGGCTGCCGCCCATGCGCTACTTCATGGGTACGCCGTGGGTTGCCGCCCTTGCTGACCCGGAAATACGTAAGATTTTCCGGACTCTCATGTCCCTGACCGATGAGCAAAATAAATGGATGACCGCCAACATGGAGATTAACGCTTACATCAGGTCGCACGGGTATCCTTCCCTGTTCGGCGGCGGTCCCATGGCCGGCGCGCCCTTCGACCACTTTGCGGATGCCCTGCGCGGTACCCGCGGTATCGTCATGGATATGTACCGGCAGCCGAAAAAGCTGCATGAAGCCATGGAGTACTGGCTGAACCTGATGATTAAAACATCCATTAAAGATTTCCCGATGACCTCCAGCCCCATCTGCATTATGCCGCTGCACAAGGGCGATGATACCTTCATGTCCGATAAGCAGTTCGCGGAGTTTTACTGGCCATACCTGCGCGGGGTCTTCATGGCTATGATTAACGAGGGTCTCGTGCCGATGCCTTTCGCCGAGGGCAAATACAATAACCGCCTGAAGCAGATTGCGGATACACCTAAAAGCGGTGTCATCTGGTGGTTCGACCAGACCGTTATGAAAGACGCGAAAAAGACTATCGGCGATATCTGCTGTATCGTTGGCAACGTACCTACCTCCATCATGATGAAAGGCAACGTCCCGCAGGTCAAAGATGCCTGCCGAAAACTTATCGAGGACTGCGCTCCGGGCGGCGGCTATATTCTCTCCGGCGGCGCCAGTATCGATAACGGCAAAATAGAAAACCTTAAAGCTATGATGGATGCCGCTAAAGAATACGGCACTTATAAGAAGAAATGAATTTATCCCTTCACGAGTATTAGTACGGGGAAAATGAACTGTCATTGTGAGTGCATCCGCCGCAGGTGGAGCCGAAGCAATCTCGCAGAGGCACATAGTTTTGGTTATTTGATTGCTTCGCCTTCCCTTCGGGAATGGTCTCGCAATGACGACACACGATTATTATCTATGGAGGCATAATAAATATTGTTTACGAGACCGGCCGATTGGGACAAGCTGAAGTGGCAGCAGAAACGTGACGTGCGCTTTGATAGCTGGATAAAAGCTGACGGCGTTAAATTTGTCAGCAAGGAAGCTGAAAAGAACTATAAGGCGCGGGCGACGCGTCTGGCTCAAGCCGCCAAAATGGAAATCCCCGACCGTGTGCCCTGCATGATACCTACCGGCTGGTTCCCGGCCAAAAATGCCGGTATCACCCTTAAGGAAGCTATGTACGACCCGGAGAAGATGAAATGGGCCTGGCTTAAATTCGTGGATGAATATGATTCGGATACGTTTGACGGCACTCTCTTCTTTCAGGCCCAGGTCAGTGATATCCTCCAGTCTAAGACGCAGAAATGGCCGGGGCACGGTCTGCCCGATGACGCCCACTCCTACCAGTATATCGAAGGCGAGTATATGAAGGCCGACGAGTATGACCTCTTTATGAAAGACCCCTTCGATTTCCAGCTGCGGTACTACCTGCCGCGCACCATCGGCGTTTTCGAGCCTTTCGCTGATGTCCCTTCGTTTTCATCATACCAGGGGCTCCCCGAACGGCTCATGGCCATGTGCCTTGACACCCGGTTCAAGAAATTATTTAAGGCTATCCGGGAAGCCAGTAAGCAAATGCCGGCCTTCGGGAAAGCCAGCGTTGAGACCACTCAGGCGGCCCTTGCCCGAGGCTTTCCCATGTTCCGCGGTGGCATGGCCGTAGCCCCCTTCGATGTCTTTGCCGATAATCTCCGGGGTACTCACGGCATCGTCATGGATATGTACCGCCAGCCGGAGAAAATTCAAGAGGCTATGGAGTTTGTCCTGCCCCGGCTGCTGTTTGGAGCCATCGCCATGTCGGACATGGCAGATTGCCCTGTCGTTATGATGCCCCTGCACAAGGGCGACGATGCCTTCATGTCCGATAAGCAGTTCGAGACATTCTACTGGCCTACCTTCCGCCGACTTCTCATAGGCATGGTTGAAGAAGGCCTGACACCCTTTCCGGTGGCCGAAGGGGCCTACAATCGCCGCCTGGAATATATCAGCGACCTGCCCAAGACTGGCGTAGTATGGATGTTCGACCAGACCAATATGGCTAACGCCAAGAAGACGGTAGGCAAGGTTTCCTGTATCTGCGGCAACGTGCCTGTTTCCATAGCTTATACGGGTACCGCTAGCGAGATGAAGGAGTATTGCCGCCAGCTTATCGAGATCTGCGCCCCGGGCGGCGGCTTTATTTTAAGCGGCGGGTCTACCTTTGACATGGCCCGGCCGGAAAACCTGCGTGCCATGATGGATGCCGCTAAGGAATACGGGATTTATTAATGAATTTAGATAGGAGGTGGTCTTAGAGCTATGATAATGCGTAATGGTGCTTATAACCTCACGGGCTCTATTAGGGATTCGGTAAAAAACTGGTCGGAGCTGACTCCGGCGCAGAAGCGTGAAGAGCGGTTTAAACGATGGCTCGCGGCTCCGGGTGTCAAGTTCCGGAACAAGGAAGCCGAAAAACTCTATAAGACAAGGGTAACCAGGTTCATCAAGACTATTAATATGGAAGAGCCTGACCGCGTGCCCTGCATGCTGCCGGTAGGTTATTTCCCGGCCTATTATGCCGGTTATGACCTCAAGACGGTCATGTACGATTATGAGAAACAGCGGGATTCCTGGCTGAAGTTCATGAATGACTTCGGGGACATGGATACCTTCGGCGGACCCGGGCTCGTTCTGCCGGCGCCGGCGCTGGAGATGATTGACCACAAAATTCATAAATGGCCGGGACACGGCATCGCCGCCGACGTTCCTTCTTACCAGTTCGTCGAGGGCGAGTATATGAAAGCCGATGAGTATGACAAGCTCATCATGGACCCGTCCGATTTCTGGCTGCGTACTTTCATGCCCCGGCAGGCCGGCGCCTTCGCGCCTCTGGCGAGACTGCCACATCTCACGGCCTTTGTCGGTATTCCGATTTTTTATTTAAGCAGCTTCGCTGACCCGGAGATACAGAAAGCCTATAAAGCCATATTTAAAGCCAGTAAAGAGATTGTGAAATGGCAGAAGACTATCAGTGTCGTTGCCCAGGAGGCAATTGAACGGGGGTACGCCGGTTTTGGCGGCGGCATGTCCGGGGCCCCCTTCGATATGTTGACCGATATGCTCCGCGGCACTACGGGAATATTTCTGGACATGTACCGTCAGCCGGAGAAGATTCATGAAGCTCTGGACAGGCTTACCCCTATCGTCATCCAGGAAGCTATCGCTTCGGCGGATAATTCTTTGGCGCCGGTCGTCATGATGCCGCTGCACAAGGGTGAAAAAGGCTTTATGTCTCCAAAGCAGTTCGAGACTTTTTACTGGCCCAGCTTCAAGAAGGTTCTCCTGGGTATGATTAACGAAGGTCTCGTGCCGATGCCGTTTGCCGAGGGCAACTATATCCCAAGACTTGAAATTATCCAGGATATGCCCCGGGCATCCATGGTCTGGTACTTCGAGTATATGGACATGGCTCAGGCCAAGGCGACGGTCGGCAAAAACAACTGTATCGCCGGCAACCTGCCTATTTCGATAGTGGTGACCGGCACGTCCCAGGAGGTTAAGGAAGGCTGCCGCCAGCTCATCGAGACCTGCGCCCCGGGCGGCGGCTATATCCTGACTGCGGCTGCCAGCATGGACCAGGGTAGGATTGAAAACCTGCATGCCATGATGGATGCTGCCAAAGAATTCGGCGTCTATAAAAAATAGAATTGTCATTGCGAGGCGCATAGCGACGAAGCAATCCGTTTCCTTCCGTCATTCCCGCGAAGCTTGTCCCGTACTTGATACGAAAGCGGGAATCCAGAGGTGGGGAAAAGGGGAGAGGGTTCTGCACTGTGCCAGAATGACATGCTGCAATACTCTCCTTACAAAGGGTATGAAAATGGGAAATGTTAAAAAATGGACAGAGCTAACCTGGGAGGAAAAGCGAGAAGAACGCTTCAAAAAGTGGCTCGAGGCTCCCGGCGTCACTTTCAACAGCCCGGCAGCAAAAAAGGCTTACCGGGCACGGGTTACCAGGTTCATTAGGGTTATTAAGCTGGAGGAGCCTGACCGTGTGCCGGTGATTCTGCCGGCGGGGTATTTACCGGCCACCTACGCGGGCTACACCTTCAAGGACGTCATGTACGACTATCAGAAGCTGGCAGATGCCTGGCGGAAATTCAATCGTGATTTCCAGCCGGATAGCTTTTCCGGCCCCGGCCTGGTATACCCCGGCCGCGTCATCGAGAAAATCGGTCACAAGCTGCACAAGTGGCCAGGCCACGGCTTGCCGGATAACGCCCCGATGTACCAGTACGTCGAGGGCGTGTACATGAAGCCGGAGGAGTACGACGACTTTATCGATAACCCCACGGATTACTGGATGAGGGTCTTTCTGCCCCGCACCGCCGGCTCCTTCGAGGCGTTCCAGTATCTAGCTCCCTTTAATCCCGTTTTGACCAACCCCCTCGGTTGGGTTATGTCCTTCTCCAGGCCGGACGTTCAAAAAGCGTTTGAAACATTGCTGGAAGCCGGCCGCGAAATCGCTAAATGGCGGGATGCCGTCGGAGAAGTGAGCCGTCAGGCGCTGGAGGAAGGGTATGCCTCCTTCGGCGGGGGTGGCATGGCCGGCGCGCCCTTCGATAACCTTTCGGATGTCCTCCGAGGTACCCAGGGTATCGTCATGGATATGTTCCGTCAGCCGCAGAAAATTCATGAGGCCATGGAAAGGCTCGTTCCCATCATTGTCAAAGGTGCGGTCAAGGGCGCCGATGCTTCCCTGAGCCCGGTCGTCATGATGCCGCTCCATAAAGGCGACCACAGCTTCATGTCCGGCAAGCAGTTCGAGGAGTTCTACTGGCCGACGCTGAAAAAGGTTTTGCTCGGTATGATTCAGGAAGGCCTCGTGCCCATGCCCTTCGCCGAGGGCAACTACGAGCCCCGACTTGATATTATCAAAGATATGCCCCGGTCGTCGCTCGTCTGGTACTTTGAAGTCATGGACATGGCGAAAGCGAAAAAAGTCCTTGGGAAGATATCCTGCATCGCTGGTAATGTGCCGGCTTCGCTGCTTGTTACTAGCACCCCCAAGGCAGTAAAAGAAGCCTGCCGTAAGCTCATCGAGACCTGTGCCCCCGGTGGTGGTTATATCCTCACCGGCGGCGCGGGAATGAATAAGGGTAATCCGGACAATCTGCATGCCATGATGGACGCAGCTATAGAGTATGGCACGTATAATAAAAAACGATAATGTCATTCCCGCGAAGCTTGTCCCGTACCCTGTCCCGTGCTTGACACGGGATTGATACGGGAGCGGGAATCCAGAGGTGGGAAGAAGGGGAGAGGGTTCTGCACTGTGCTAGAATGGCATGCTATAATACTCTCCTGACAAAGGTTATGAAAATGGGAAATGTTAGAAACTGGAAAGAGCTAACCTGGGAACAAAAGCGCGAGGAGCGCTTTAAGCGCTGGCTTTCTCCGGATATCAAATTCAAAAACAGGGAAGCGGAGAAGCTCTATAAAGAGAGAACGACAAGGTTCATCAGGGCCATCAAGCTGGAAGAGCCTGACCGTGTACCGGTGCTTTTACCTTCGGGGTTTTTCCCGGCCTATTACGCCGGATATATCCTCCGCGACGTCATGTACGACTACGAGAAGCTAAAAAAGGCTTACCTGAAATTCATCGATGAGTTTGAAATGGATTCATTCACCGGCCCCGGCCTGGTGTTGCCGGGAAAGGTGCTGGAAATGACTGACCACCGACTTCATAAATGGCCGGGCCACGGCTTACCGGATAACGCTTCTTTATACCAGTATGTTGAAAAGGAGTACATGAAGGCAGACGAGTATGATGCCTTCATGGAAAATCCCACGGATTTCTGGTGGAGGTTCTTTTTGCCGCGAATTGTGGGTGCTTTTGAGCCATTCCGCAAGCTGGCGGGTTTCTCGGGCATGATGGGTATTCCCACCATGTTTTATGCCGCGCTGGGTAACCCGGATGTCGAGGCGGCTTTTAAAACGATGATTGAAGCCGGCAAAGAGACCATCAAATGGCAGAAGGTCATCGGAGAAGTAACCTTAGCTTCCCTTGCTGCCGGAATCCCTAACCTCAGGGGTGGCGGCATGGGTGGCGCTCCCTTTGACATGATTGCCGATATGCTGCGCGGCACGCAGGGGGTGGTCATGGATATGTACCGCCAGCCGGATAAACTGCATGAAGCTATGGAAAAACTGGCGCCCATGGCTATCAGGTCGTCCGTGGCTGCGGCTGATGCCACCGGCTGCCCGGTATGCTTCATGCCCCTGCACAAGGGCGACGAGAGCTTCATGTCCCCCAACCAATTCGAGACATTCTACTGGCCCACTTTCCGCAAGGTGCTCATGGGCATGATTGAAGAAGGGCTGGTGCCGTATCCGTTCGCTGAGGGCAGGTATGGGGCGCGACTCGAAGTAATTAGAGACCTGCCCCAAGCCTCGATGCTGTGGTCTTTTGAAGATATCGATATGGCCAGAGCCAAGAAAGTGCTCGGCGGCTCTGCCTGCATCGCCGGTAACGTTCCGGCCTCGGTGTTATACACCGGCACCCCGGAGGACGTTAAGGAACACTGCCGCCGGCTTATCGAGAATTGCGCCCCGGACGGCGGTTATATATTGACCGGGGCGGCCGGCATGAATGAAGGGAATCCGGAAAATCTGCGGGCCATGATGGCAGCCGCCAAGGAATACGGCGTCTATAAAAAATAGGAGAATATAACAATGGAGACTAAAGTATCGACTGCTAAAAAAGAAGTAATAATTTCCATTAACCGGCCGACGGTGCTCATCGGCGAGCGTATTAATCCTACCGGCAAGAAAAAGCTGGCCGAAGCTTTAAAGTCAGGCGACCTCGAGGTTGTGCGCCAGGAGGCTATAGCCCAGGTGGAAGCCGGGGCGGATATCATCGATGTCAACGTGAACACGCCCGGCGTTAATGATGTCGAACTCCTGCCCAGAGCGGTAAAAGTGGTCATGGAAGCTGTCGATGCGCCTATATGCCTCGATAGTCCAAATACCGCCGCCATCGAAGCCGCCCTGAAAGTCTACAAGGGCAAGCCGCTCATCAACTCGGTCAGTGGTGAGGAACATTCCCTGAAGAGAGTCCTGCCCCTCGTCAAAGAGTATGGGGCAGCCGTCGTCGGCCTGGTGCAGGATGACGAGGGTATCCCCAAGAACGCCGATCGCCGTGTGGCCATCGCTCATAAAATCGTCAATGCGGTGGAGAAAGCCGGCATCCCCCGCGAGGATGTCGTTATCGATGTCCTGACATTTGCCATCGGCGCCGAAGCTAATTCCGGGAAGGATGTCCTGGAGGCTATTCGGCGTATCAGGGAGGAACTGGGAGTAAACATGACCATGGGCGCGAGCAATATCTCCTTCGGTATGCCGGACCGTCCCATCATCAATAATACCTGGGTGTCCCTGGTTATCGCCGCCGGCGCCACGGCTTTAATCGTTGACGCCGCCAAGGTCAGGCCGTCCGTCTTGGCTACCGACCTTCTTCTGGGTCGTGACCGGTTCGCCCGGCGCTTTATTGAAGACCATCGCAAGCGCCAGCAGATGGCTCCGCAGGCTTGACACCCGTATGTTAAAGGGAATATACTTAAAGTTGCGTCTCAACGCGGGGTAGAGCAGTGGTAGCTCGTCGGGCTCATAACCCGGAGGTCGTTGGTTCAAATCCAACCCCCGCTACCAAGTACATGAGAGGCACGGAGTTTTGACCGTGCCTTTTCTTTTTTCCCCTAGCGTCGGCTCCCTCCCGCCTTAACCCTCGCCAGCCCTTAATTTGGCTGCGGCTCAGCCGTTTGTTTGGCGGCTTTCCTGGCCTTCTTCTCGACCTTTACCTTCGCCTTCTTGCCACTGGCCTTCTTTGCTTTCTCTGCGTCCTTCGCGGCCTTCCGCTCGGCTCTCTCTTGAAGGAACTTACTGGGCGGCAAATTGATGACCGTGGGGTCAAGCTTGTAGTGCTCTGCGACTGCCTCATTGATGAAGGTGTCCCAGCTGCGATTCCCCTTAGCCTTATTGAGGACGGCGAGCCCATCCTCGGTGGTTCTGGCAGAATAGACATAGTGCTTTTCCATCTGCGTCTCCTTTAGCCGCCTCCCTGACTGGTGAGGTCTTACGCTACCATTCAATAATGGCGCGTTTCTGGAGGTTCGGGAGCCGTGCTTTAGTCCTATGCCCCAGCCTCTACCGTTACAATACCCAATAGGAAAAGACAGGATTCTCGCCGTGGCGCGCGTGGGATACAGCATAGCCATCGTCCTATTGGACTTTAGGAGGCCTGACCGTTTATACTTGCAGGCCCACCGGCGAACCCAGTTTTGTGATGTGGCGCACCGCGTTCAGCTTTACGTCATGACAAACGGCACCCTAAGTTGTATAATGGCGTAAAAGCGCATGTTTGGGGGCTGGGCATGGACACCAACATTCTTTACTACGGCGACAACCTGGAAATCCTGCGGAAGTACATCCCCGATGAGTCCATAGACCTAATTTACCTTGACCCGCCGTTCAACAGCAAGGCGACCTATAACGTGCTCTATAAAGAGCAGACGGGCGAGCCTTCGCAGGCTCAGATAACCGCATTTGAGGACACCTGGCATTGGGGGCTGGAGTCTGAGCGGGCATTGCAGGAGATATTTGAATCCACCATAGCGCCGCCAGCCGTAAAGGATTTCATGTCCGTGATGCCTAAGTTCTTAGGTAAGAAAACGGACATGGCGGCTTACCTAGCTATGATGTGTGTCAGGCTTCTGGAACTTAAAAGAGTCCTGAAGGATACTGGCTCGATTTATCTGCATTGTGACCCTACAGCGAGCCATTACTTAAAGATTCTAATGGATGCTATTTTCGGAACTGCTAGCTTTAGGAATGAGCTTGTGTGGAAAAGGCAAAGTGCGCATAGTGACTCACGAGGTTATGGTTGTGTTCACGATATTGTGCTCTTCTATGTGAAGTCTGGCGAATTCACTTGGAATAAGACATATCAGGGTTATGATGAAGGATATACAGAACAGTATTATAGATATATTGATGAAAACGGACGCCGTTTCATGTCGGATAATTTAAGTGCCTCTGGATTGCAAGGTGGTGGTTATGAATACGAGTGGAAAGGTGTAAAAAGAGTTTGGCGAGTACCTCCCCAAACAATGGAACGCTTGGAGAAAGAGGGAAAAATCTTTTACACAAAGAACGGTATCCCTAGAATGAAACGATACTTAGATGAAGCCAAAGGTATGCCAGTACAAGATGTGTGGAGCGATTTGGAATCATTAAGGTCGTGGCACGCTGAACGTTTGGGTTATCCCACTCAAAAACCTGAGACTTTGCTTGAGCGTGTTATTCAGTCCTCATCAAACGAGGGTGACATTGTTTTAGACCCCTTCTGTGGTTGTGGAACAGCAATTGTCGTTGCCAATAAATTGAACCGTAAATGGATTGGCATTGATATTACCCACTTAGCAATAAGCACTATGAAGTGGCGACTTGAGAAGATGTTTCCGAATATCCAGTACAAGGTAGTCGGAGAACCCAAAGACTTAGAAAGCGCAAAGGAACTCGCTGACCAGGACAAATACCAGTTCCAGTGGTGGGCAGTATCGCTGGTAGGCGGGCAACCTTACGGCGACAAGAAAAAAGGTGCGGACACCGGCATTGACGGCTACCTGTACTTCATGGATGAAAAGAACAAGGTAAAGAAAGCCATAATCCAAGTAAAGGCGGGCGGGGTATCAGTCAGTCAGATAAGAGACTTGATAGGTGTCGTTCAAAGGGAAAAGGCCGAGATGGGCGTATTCTTATGCTTAGAACCTGCCACTAAACCAATGCAGATGGAAGCCGATTCGCAAGGCTTTTACAAATCACCTTTAGGCAAGGACTACCCCAAGATACAGATATTCACTATCGAGCAATTGCTTGAAGGTAAGAAGCCCGATATTCCGCCTTGGATAGCGCCCGTAGACACCCCGCCAACTGCAAAGAAGGCCGAGGGCAAAGCTATCAAGATGCTTTGACTTGTGCGGGCTAATAAGGAGGTACTGGTGTACGAGGGCATTTATGAACTTCGCAATGCTGGGCGATACCTTTATATAACAGCCCCTCAGAGATTGCCGCACTACACAACCATTCACCGTTGGGTAAGAACCGGATTGCCAAGCGAAGAAGCCAAAGCTTTACCAAAAAGAGAACTATTCATCAACTTTCAAGACCTCGTTTCCCTTAGGATGATTATTTCTCTTCGGATAGCTGGATTTAGTTTGCAGCATGTACGCCGTGTTCATGAATATCTTCAAGGCATAACAGGGCTTAGGCGACCATTCGCTTTGAAGGACTTATGGATTAGTAAAACAGATATATTCATTCAAATGGAGGGCTTTCTTTCGGCAACGAAACGCGGTCAGTACGCGATGGAATTCGTAAAAGACTGGCTTCAGCGCATTCGCCGCCCTGATATTGGCGACTTAGACTTAACATTTGTTAAAAGTGACGGAGGCGAGATTGCATCAACTTGGGTACCCCAGCCTTACATTGTTCTAAATCCCCTTGTACAATTTGGAGCACCTTGCCTGCAGGATACAAGAATCCCAACACTGGCTATATGGTCTATGTTTAAGGGAGGCGATACACAGGAAAGTATCGCTAAAGGCTACAATGTACCGCTATTCAAAGTGCAGTCCGCGTTAGAGTGGGAGGAAAAGATTGCAGCAATTACCTCCTAAAAATCCCGACCCTATTCTTCTTATTGATGCCAGCCTCGCTGACTGTCCAGTCGCCGATGCTCTCCACTTGGTTGACTATAATGCTATAGCCTGTACAAAGCAATTCTCAGGCGGGACACCGGACCCTACAATAATTCAGTGGTTGGCGCTACAAAATGGAATATGGATTACGGCTGATGAGAGAGCCAAACGCAAACATGCTGATGAGATTCAAAAGGCTGGTATTAACATAATTTGGGTGCATCGCCCGAAAGAGGGACTAAGTAAGAAGGCTCAACTTCTATTGTTGCTGTGGGTTATTGACCCAATATTGAATGAGATAAAGAAGTCCAATAGCACCTCCTATTTTTTAGCCAAGTATAGCGGTCTTAGGCCTAAATATGAGCGCATCTAATAATGCCTTTAATTAGGCGCACCCGATTGAACGATGACCTTTACCACCAGTAGGGTAAGCCCGTATCCTTGCCGTAGCTCACGTGGGATACTCCCGAACCAGCGTTCTATTGCATCCGCTGATGGCGTGGGAACTACGCCTCGCTGGCTCAACGACTAGCCCAGATTCTCGCCGTGGCGCTTATGGGATAGCCTTACACAGGCTCCCTTCCCCTTCCGCCCTGCGATACTGCCATTAAAGGCGTGCCTGTGGGCGCATAACTGCTGAGTTATAGGTTCCATCCCTATTCAGCGCCCATATCGGCCACATCACAAGGGCCCTATGGCCCCCGGCATCGCGCTGCCCATCTTTTTCCCGGACTGAATATGGCATTCTTTTGAAGTCCTATAGGGATTGTTCGGCGGCGGAGGCGGAGCAACTTTTGCGTTTCTGGAGGGCAACTGACATAACGGATGAATTCGCCCCCTATTCGAGGTGGCGGCCGCCCCTTAAAGTGTATATATAGATTAGACCTGTGCCCTCTGGTTAGTCTAGCCGCCTTAGAGAGGTGTGTGTAGGGGCGGCTGAATGACCATAAAGTGCTATAATAATAAGTTAACAAAGCCATGACAGCACGCACCAGACTAGTATCTGACTTTAATAGGACATTAGAGGCTTACCATGCCGCTGGACTGTTCGCGGAGATAATGCCGATAACAGAGGCTATGCTGAACAGGTGGATTGCCACCGGCGGTATTCTAGACCTCCAATACTACTCTCCAGGTATGTTTGTGCCCCAGATACTCGAACTGCTTAACCAAGCCCCGGGGGTTATGGCTGCCGATAAGAGATGGTCGCCACGTACTTCGCGGGATAGCCGCCAGATTCATCTGCTTCGTTCTCTTGGCAAAAGCATTAGAGACATTGCGAATCAGGCAGGGTGCAGTGAAAGCACTGTAAAAAGGCGGCTCAGAGCCCCGAAAGGTTCGCTTATACGTGCCATGGGTGGTAATTTGCGTTTGCGTCATCTTACCATACAAGCCCTGTATGAAGATGGTTGGGGAACAAAGCAGGAAATAGCAGAACAACTGGGCGTCAGCGAAAGAACTGTCCGCCGCGCACTTAAGGAAGAACTGGACAAAAGGGTCATCTTGTAAAGTGGTATAGTGTTTATTAGAATCATCCTCACCTCCCATCTAGACTTCCAGCCACAACCGCCAACATTCCAACCTAATCGCCGGTAGAACCTATTGGGGTTAGCTGGCAGTCGAGGCGGGCAACTTTTATGTTGCTGAAGGGCAACTGACATAATACTTAAATACGGCTCTCTATTCAGGGCGGATGTTCCTCCTTAAAGTGTATATATCTCTTATGTCCCATGTCTTAACCAGTGGCCGCCGTTTTTCACGAGTGTGCAGGGGCA
>Ga0187886_1000968_pt1 | contig 29055 bp, 26 predicted proteins | sample June2016WEW_20_1_FD_133001 | JGI IMG/M metagenome (GOLD analysis project Ga0187886, IMG submission 133001) | Peatland microbial communities from SPRUCE experiment site at the Marcell Experimental Forest, Minnesota, USA - June2016WEW_20_150 | ecosystem: Environmental > Terrestrial > Soil >...
GTTCATACAGGTGATTCTTACTGTACAGCTCCCATGCTTACGATCGATCCTGAGCTTCAAAAGCGCCTGCAGAAGTGGTCTTACGATATCGTTGAGGCGATCCAGGTAATTGGCGGAACGAATATCCAATTTGCTCATGATCCCGAAACTGGCCAGGTGGTGGTCATCGAAATCAACCCCAGGACTTCTCGTTCTTCCGCCTTGGCCTCAAAGGCTACGGGTTTTCCCATTGCCTTAATCTCTTCCATGCTCGCTGCCGGCCTGACCCTCGATGAGATTCCCTATTGGCGAGAGGGGACTCTCGATAAATACACCCCATCGGGCGACTATGTGGTGGTCAAATTCGCCCGATGGGATTTCGAGAAGTTTCCCGGTGGTGAGGACAAACTCGGCACGCAAATGCGGGCGGTCGGGGAGGTCATGTCGATCGGCAAGACCTATAAAGAAGCCTTCCAGAAATCCATTCGGTCCTTAGAGAAGGGCCGTTACGGTCTCGGCTTTGCCAAAAATTACCCCCAGAGGCCTCTCGAGGAACTGATGGACCTTCTGGCCGAACCATCGAGTGAACGGCAGTTTATTATGTATGAAGCCTTGCGCAAGGGTGCCAGCGTGGAGGCGCTTTACAAGAAGACCTATATCAAATCGTGGTTCATTGAGCAGATGAAGGAACTTGTGGAATTGGAGGAGAAGATCCTGCAATTCAAGGGGCGGGACCTACCCGATGATTTATTGCGGCAGGCAAAAAAAGACGGATTTTCCGACCGCTATCTCTCTCAGCTCCTCAACGTAACGGAAGAAGATGTCCGGGGCCGGCGAAGGGCTTTGAATATTCGCCAGGCTTGGGAGCCCGTGCCCGTGAGCGGCGTGGAGAACGCAGCCTATTATTACTCCACGTATAATGGACCGGATAAAGTGGGAGTCAGTCCTAGACGAAAGATCATGGTTTTGGGCGGAGGACCCAATCGGATTGGTCAGGGAATTGAGTTTGATTACTGTTGCGTTCATGCAGCCTTCGCCCTGCGAGATGAAGGGTTTGAATCGATCATGGTCAACTGCAATCCAGAGACTGTTTCTACGGATTATGATACTTCCGATAAGCTCTATTTTGAACCTCTCACGGTCGAGGATGTATTGAGTATTTATGAGAAAGAAAAGCCCGAAGGCGTGATCGTGCAATTTGGGGGTCAGACCCCACTCAATATCGCCGCTGAACTGGCTCGGGCTGGGGTGAAGATTATGGGGACTTCACCGGAAACGATCGACCTCGCTGAAGACCGCGACCGCTTTCGCCAGATGATGCGCCAGCTTGGTATCCCCATGCCGGAATCGGGGATGGCCAGTACCCTGGAGGAAGCGTTCCAGGTTGCCAAGAGGATCGGTTACCCCTTGATGGTCCGGCCGTCCTATGTCTTGGGCGGACGGGGCATGGAGGTAGTCCATGATGAAGAGATGCTGGCGCATTATGTGAAAGCGGCTGTGGGGGTGACGCCCGAGCGCCCCATCCTCATCGACAAATTTCTGGAAAATGCCATTGAGTGCGAAGCCGATGCCATCGCGGATGGCTTCGAAGCCTTTGTGCCAGCGGTAATGGAACATATCGAATTGGCGGGTATCCATTCCGGTGATTCGGCGTGCGTGATTCCACCGATCAGCATCCCTCACCGGCATCTGGAGACGATTTACGAATTTACCAGAAAGATTGCCATAGAATTTAAGGTGGTCGGCCTGATGAACATCCAGTACGCCATCTGTAAGGATATGGTCTATATCCTGGAAGCCAATCCGCGGGCCTCCCGTACTGTCCCTCTGGTTTCCAAAGTCTGCAGCATCCCTATGGCCCGCATTGCCACCCAGATCATGCTGGGCAAGAAATTCTCCGATCTGAATCTCAGGCCCAGATCGATCCCGTACTTTGGCGTGAAAGAAGCCGTTTTTCCTTTCAACATGTTCCCGGAGGTGGATCCTGTTCTGGGTCCGGAGATGCGTTCCACGGGGGAGGTTCTGGGGCTCGCTGATTCCTTTGGCCTGGCCTTTTACAAGGCGGAAGAAGCGGCCCAGCAGTTGCTGCCTGCGAAAGGGGCGGTTCTGATTACGGTGAATGATAAGGACAAGGGGGGCGCCCTCGAAGTTGCCAGGGAGTTTACCAGACTCGGATTTAAGATCAAGGCCACCGAAGGGACCCACCGGTTCCTGAGCCAACAGGGAATCGAATCCGAGCTCATTCTCAAGATGCATGAGGGCCGGCCGAATATTGTGGACGGAATCAAGAACGGAGAAATTCAGTTGGTGATCAATACACCGGTTGGGAGGCTCAGTATTTACGACGATTCTTACATTCGCAAAGCTGCCATCAAGTTTAAAATACCCTACATCACTACGACCGCCGCTGCCGTAGCGGCGGCCAAAGGGATCGCGGCGTTCCGGAAGGGACATGGGAGGGCAAAGTCATTGCAAAGGTATCATGCGGATATTAAGTAGGAGAAGCATCTCTCCCCGGAGGGCTGGAGCGAAGCGTTAGCCGAAAGAGCAATAAGAAACAATTTTTGGAGGATAAACGATCCTATTCAAAGGTTTTAAATTTGGGATGCTTTTGCAGATTGCAGTGGGTCCTGTATGCCTATTCATATTTAATATTGCTAATTCATCTGGTTTCTTAAATGCAGAAACGGGAGTTTTATCAGTCGTTTTAATTGATGCTCTGTATATTCTCTTAGCTATATTCGGTATCGCATCTTTCATGGAAAAGGAAAATGTTAGAAAAATTTTAAAGTATTTCGGTTCTTTAATATTATTCTTATTTGGATTAAACATAGGGATCGGGGTGTTAGGTGTAAAATGTTTTCCCGGTATCAAATTGTTTTCAAATTCATCGAATGCGAGTCGTGCTTTTATGGGTGGGATCGTATTAACGGCTTCAAATCCATTGACCATTGTATTTTGGTCGGGGGTCTTTTCAGCAAGAGTCGCTGAAGAAAATATGAATGAAAAGGATCTATATTTTTTTGGCATAGGAGCTACTCTATCTACCTTAATCTTTTTAACTCTTATATCTTTTTTAGGAAGTATTACGAATAAATTCTTGCCCATTATTGTAATTAATATTTTGAACGGAATCGTTGGAGCTTTACTGATTTTCTTTTCTATGAAGATGTTTATAAAAAAAGATTAGACGTTCCTTCGGCTAATTTGATTCATAGGTCTCTCCGATCTGGATCTCCCTGAGCAAATCGAGCTGCCGATCAATCCCCTTAACAGGTTCCAGACCGGCCCACTGGAAAAGTTCGGGCATTACGCTTTCAGGCTCGCCTCGGGGCATGGGGCCCGCGGAGAGGTAGTGGATGAGTTTCATAGTTTTCAAACCATCGAACCAGCCGTGAAAAGCTGACATCAGGTTCGGTGGATCGTGAAAGTTTTTCCTCAATTTATGCCACACCCCTATGAAACGGATGCGATCTAAGTAAGCCGCCAGCTCCCCAGAGATTTTTTCGGAGCTTGCCCGAATTTCCTCTCCCCCTGATTTCAGATTTTGGGCAACGAGGCCCAGCCAGTCGCGGAGGACCTGAAAGCAGTCTTTCTGGTAAAATAGGACTGCGCCTTCTTCCTTGCCCAGCAACCTTGAGACACTGCGGCCGGTGCCGAAGGGAACGCGGTTAGAGGGCCGGGCAGAGGGGTAAACGACCGTCCCTTTAACTTGAGCAATTCCTCCTGTCTTGGCCAGGTGCTGCAGGAAATAGAAATCTTCCCCAGCCTTCCGAACGTTCATCCCCCCCATCCGCGCGTAAAAACCGGCTCGGCAAGCCATGGCGCTCCCAACGGTATGGAAGGCATAGGGCGAACCTGCCCGGGACAGGCCCAGCACATAGGCCCTCAGAAAAAGCTCATACCGCCTGATCGCCCTATCCTGTTCGGGGGTAGGACCTCGCTGGTGACAAAACGGGATGACTGCCCCCGGAACTTTCGCCCCCTGGAAATGTCGCATCAAGGAGGGCAGGTAGTCCGGGCGGACAAGGGTGTCCGCATCCAGAGAGATCAGCAGCGGATCGGCCTGCCTGTAGTTGAGGCGAGTCAGAGCAAGGTCGAAGCCAATTTTCCGGGCTAATCCAACCCCTCCTTTAGCTGGCAATTCAAGCCCTTTGGAGGCGGCATCCACCCAAGCAAATAGCAGGCCGCTCAGAAAAGAATCTCCTGCGGCCAGCCTTTGCAAAGTAACCTCGTTGTCCAATTTATCGGAGAGAGCGGCATCCCTTCGATGGTTAACGACCACCAGAATCAAAAAATCGGACAGGATATTCTGTGGGTTTTGGGCTAGGGATTGAAGAGTCGCAAAGAGGCTATCACTTTCTGCGAGTGCGGGAATGACCACGGCCCCGGTGAAATCTTCTCGCTCGATGCCGGCGATATTCCACGGACCATCAGGGCCGCGTGTTTCTAAATATTTGGCCATGTGAGGGGGAATCATACTTGGAGATTATGAGCCTTCTAATTCTTGCAAAATAGTCGCCGCTGGATCGGCACTCCCGTCCACCCAGTGGATCAATATCCCCTGACGTTCCAGGCGGCGGAACCAGGTCTCCTGGCGCTTGGCAAACTGGTGGATGGCGCTGTTAAGTTTCTGGAACATATCGTTTCTGCTCAGCTCGCCCTTGAGGTACTGGGCCACAAACCGATATTCCAACCCATAGAACTCCAATGTCTCGAAAGAGACTCCCTTTTTCAAAAGCCCCTGGACTTCTTCGATCATTCCTCGGTTCAGCCGTTCTCGAAGGCGCTGCGTAATTCTTTGACGCAGGGTTCTTCTGTCAAACCTTAATCCGAACACGATCGGCTCAAGCTCCGGAAGAAGAGGTAGATCCTGGTCTCTTTCCCCGCTGAATTCGGCGATTTCAATGGCCCGCGTCAAGCGTTCGCGGTCATGCAGATCGGTGGTATTGTGCAGTTTGGGGTTGGCTCCCTGGAGACGGGCAGCCAGATTTTCGAGGGAGAGAGCGGCAAGCTCCTTGCGCAGCTTGGGATTTTCAGGAACCTCCAGGAGCCGGTATCCTCTGAGCACGGCGTCGAGGTACATCCCTGTCCCTCCAACTAGAAGGGGGATTCGGCCGCGCGACTGGATCCCCGTGAAGGCCTCCAAAAAACGACGTTGGAACTCAAAAACGTTGAACTCATAACCTGGGTTGACAATGTCGATGAGATGGTAAGGAACAGAGCCATATTCCTCCAGGTCCTTGCCAGTGCCGATGTCCATTCCCCGGTAAACTTGCCTGGAGTCGGCAGAAATAATTTCCCCATCCAGGGCGCTGGCGATCTGGACGCCAACTTTCGTCTTCCCTGAAGCCGTGGGACCCAATATAACTAAAAGCTTGAATTGCAAACCAAATATCCTTTTAGAAATATCACGTTAGAAATATCAAGAGGCCCCATCGCGATACTGGCTATCCTTTACTTCAATTTTCCAGGAGCCAAGAAAATTATCATTTTCCAAGCAAATGAAGAAGTATGAGCCGATTCGGAATAAGATGCCCAGGCGGCCGGTACTTATCTAAGTTCTTGTTTATATTGTTTTTAACATATTTTTTGACACAAGAAAAGCGCTTTTACAGGAGCTCTGTATGATTGGTTATAGTGCCCGAGCTATTTATTTTGGCGGGTTTGGGTTAACGGGAAATTGGCGATTTTTCCGCAGATAATTTATTAAAGAAGATTTAAAAAAACCCGATAAAGAAGAGGGAGGGTCAAAAACATATTTGGGAGATTTAAGCCCAAATGACTCTCCTCATTCAGGCGGTGGGGGGTAGGGTTGCCCCGCCCTGCCCCCCCAATGACTCAACCCCAAACCTCGGGAGGTCAGGGCTTTCCTCCTTTCGACTGACCTCCCCCAGCTTATTATTTCTTACTATTACCCAAAAAACAATCCAGGCCAAGATGATCAAAATTAGCAAGGTGGAGCTTTTCCTGCTAATCAAGGCCGATTCCATCTATGCGGAAGATAACGCTACCTCTGCTCAAGCCGCTTCCCTCAAACTGTCTTTCACGCCGGCCATCGGCCCTGGCCTAGTCAAGGACCTGGTGCGAAATCCAACCGGTCGCCTGTCGTTACTCGGTTTCGAAATAGGGAGGGGGGGTCTTTTTAACAAGGGAGGGAAATTCTTCAAGAAAATCCTTAAGTTTGGCCTGAACGTGGTCGAAGAAAGAATTGAGGCCCCAAGAATGAAAGGAATCAATGATTTTTGGGGGAAATTATCTGCTCCCCGGGTTTGTCCAAACTTCTTAGAATCAAAGACAAGATAGCTAAGAGTGGGAGAAGGGTGAGTTAATGATCCCCGAACCCGCAGAGGGTCAAATAAAAAACGAAAGATCAATTTCTTCCTCCCCAGAAGAGAATCGGATAGCTGAGGTAGCGAAAATAATAGTTGGCAGTGAAGAAGATCTAAAGATTCTTACGGAGATCGAAGAAAAGGTGATGAATCAAATCCACCTGGGGTTTGACCCCGAGGTGTTGGAGATTCTTGATCGGGAGGAAACAACCAAGAGCCAGCTCGAATCATTGAAGGAAAGGCTTAGTAAAGAAATTGTGATCCGCTTGTTTAGCCTGGGAAACTCCATCTATTATGGGAGATTGCGGGCAGGAAAATTTTCGAGTTTTTCTGAAATCATCCTGCGCTTGGGGATGAGGACGTCCAAGATTTATATTCTGGCCCTCTCTATATTCTTCATGAATCCAGATAAGGAATTTACGTCCTTAGCCGCCCGCAGTTTTATCATTTCCATCCTGGGAAAAATCCTGGCCAAACAAATGGGGCTGAAAGAAGAAGATGTAAAGAATGCTGAGCTGGGAGGATTATTCCTGAAGGTCGGGAAGGTGCTTATGATGCTCTACCAGCGTCAGAGGGGGGAAGCATTGGATGCAGGATTCAACTCCAGATACTACCCTTATTTGGGATTAAAAATAGTGGAGAAATTCAAGCTGCCGGATTTTCTCAACACGGTCCTTTCTTGTCCTGGTTGCAGTTTTCGGGAAGATTCTTTTAGTGTGCCGGGCATCGTTCAACTGGCCCATTCGTTAGTGGATAAAAGCTTTAAAAAATACGGCAAATTTGTCCTCCAGTCTCCCATGCCGGATGCGGATGGGCTGGTGACCAGCACTTATGGTTCGATCATCGCCAGTCAGCTGGATGCTGTTGGCCTGGGATCTTTTCTGGAAATTGTACCTTGCCTTTCCCCCCGACAGAAGCTTCATCAAGCAAGGACGAGTATCCCCCCTACTTAGACTGGGCCTCCCCGGATCTGCTTGGCCCCCTCAAATCCTCGCGCCTTGAACCCTGTTGATCTTCTGCCTTTCACTTGACCCTAGAACCCAAGAATCCTTGAACCCATTTTTTCTTTATGCTATGATTCCTGCACCCTTACTCCCTCAAGCGGTCGCCCAAGCGATCGTGGCAGAAAGAGAATTGCGCCCGGCTTTCAGCTTGGTAACTTTAACACTTAGCTTTAAGGAGAATCGCCATGACGGACGTCAAGGCGCCCAAGAAAGATTTTTCAGCCTCCGTCACCATCCCTATCGATAATGTCGCCCAGGCTTACCTGGAGCTCCTCAGGGATCGAGGGGTCAAGTATTTCTTCGGGAACGCGGGTACGGACTTCGCGCCTCTGGTGGACGCCTTCGCCCGCTTCGCCGTCGAAGGAAAAGATTTTCCCAAGCCCATCTTGGTGCCCCATGAATTCACGGCCGTCAGTATGGCCCATGGATTCGCCATGGTCACCGGAGAACCGCAGGTGGTAATGGTTCATGTGAATGTGGGAACTTCCAACGGCCTGACCGGGATCATGAACGCTTCCCGGGCGAACATTCCTTTGATCTTCACGGCCGGCAGGACACCGATCACGGAGGGAGAAGTCAAGGGAGGGCGCAACCTGCATATTCACTGGGCGCAAGAATCCTTCGATCAGGCATCCATGCTGCGGGAATATGTCAAGTGGGATTACGAACTGAGAAATTTTGCCCAGGTCGAAAAGGTGGTTGATCGGGCGCTGAACATGGCCATGTCCGAGCCCAAAGGGCCCGTGTACCTGAGCCTTCCGCGGGAGGTTCTGGTGGAGGAGCATCGCGAGTTTACCTACACTCCCTCAACCCCTAAAAACTATGCCAAACCGGGGCCAATCTCCGAGGCCATCCAGCAGGCCGCTAAATTGTTGAAAGAGGCGCAGAACCCCTTGGTCATTACATCCATGGTGGGGAAGAGTCCAGCGGCGGTCGAAGAGTTGGTAAAGCTTTGCGAGTCTTTTGCTATTCCGGTGGCCATCGCCTTGAGCAACCTTTACTTGAATTTCCCAACAGAGCACCCCCTGCACATGGGCTTCGACCCCATGCCATACTTAGGGGAGGCCGATGTCATCCTGGTGATCGAATGCGATGTTCCCTGGTTCCCCATCAAAGCCAAACCCATGCCCAGTGCCAAGGTCATCCAGTTGGGTATTGACCCTTTCTTCTCTCGTTACCCCATGCGCACCTTCCCTGTGGACATTCCCGTTTTTTCTGATCCAGAAGCCGGGCTGAGGTCTTTGAGAGAAGCCCTCACGATCCATCAATCTAAAAAGAGGAAGACCATTCAGGAACGGTTCGAAAGATTGTCCAAAGAACACCACGCTCAAAGGGCGACCTGGAAAGCTATGGCTGAAAAATGCAAAAAGGAACGCCCGATCGATATGGAGTGGTTATCTTATTGCGTGGGCCAGGTGCAGGATGGGGATACGGTGATCATCAATGAATATGACTTGCGGGCTCATCAAGTCCAAATGGATAAACCGGGTTCCTTCTTTGGCTCCCCGATGGCTAGCGGCCTGGGGTGGGGCTTCGGAGCTGCCTTGGGCGTTAAACTCGCCCGGCCGGAGTGCGTCCCGATCGTCTGCATGGGAGACGGGACCTATCATTTCACCGCTCCCACGGCTTGCCATTTCGTGGCCCAAAATCTCCCTGTCGTGGTGGTGGTTTTCAACAACCAGTGCTGGAACGCCGTGAAAGGATCGGTCATTGACCTTTACCCACAAGGCTGGGCTGTGAAGAAAAATCATTTCATCCTTTGCGATCTCGAACCCTCGCCCGCATATGAGCAGGTGGCAGAAGCCTTCGGGGGTTATGGGGAGAGAGTAGAAGATCCCGGCCAGATCATTCCGGCTTTGAGACGGGCGGTGAAGGCCGTCAAGGAAGAAAAGCGCCAGGCCCTTCTCAATGTGATATGCAAGCATCCATGATTTCCCTATCCCTCTTTCCATGGAGGGAGAGGGATAGGTTGAGGGGGCCAGGCCCTTAGTTTGAGAAAATAATTTTCCGCGTTTATCTGCGAAAATCTATGGCCTAGGTAGTTTGATCGGAATCTGGCATGCGAATGTGGACTTTTTTGGTTATCATTATTTTGATCCTAGCGCCGCCCCAGGGAGTTACGGGCAAAGAAAAGGGAAAAATGGAACAAGAAATCAATCTCCCTTCAGAAGCCGCAGGCTGGAAGTGGGACCAAAAGGACCTGAATTATAATCGCCGGAGCATCTTCGATTATATCGATGGTGCAGGGGAACTATACCTGGCCTATAACTTCCGAGGTGTTAGGGTCCGCCGGTACGAAAAACCAGGCCAGCGGCCCATCATTGCTGAACTGTTTGATATGGGGTCCTCAGAAGATGCCTATGGGATTTTTTCCTTCGAGCGCCAGGACGAAGATGTGGGCATTGGCCAGGGGTCGGAGTTAGGTGGGGGGCTGCTGAGATTCTGGAAGGGAAAATTTTTTGTCAGCGTGTACGCAGAGGGGGAAGGTCCGGAAGTAGAATCGGCCATTCTCACCCTGGGACGGGAAGTGGCGGAATCCATCAAGATGAGTGGTCCGGCCCCGAAATTGATCAGCGTCCTGCCGGACGGGAAAGCCGGGCTTGTTGAAAAAAGCATCCGCTACCTTCACAGCCATGTCCTGCTGAATCAGCGTTTTTTCGTTGCCAATGAAAACATTCTGAAGCTGAATCAAAAAACAGAGGCGGTGTTGGCCCAATACCTGCGCGATCAAAAAAAGGTCCATCTGCTCTTGATCCGATATCCCGCCGAAAAGGAGGCCGAGGCAGCCCTCGTAAGTTTTAAGAAAGCTTATATGCCCGAAGCATCTGAAAAATACTTTCTGCAAACTGAAGACAAGAAATGGACGGGCGCGAAAAGGCAAAAAGAAGTTATCTTGATTGTTTTTGGAGCTTCTAAAGAGAAGGAAGCAGAAGAAATCATCGATATGGCTGAAAAAAAGATAGGAGCAAATTGAATATGGCTGAAGAAAGGGCGATTACCCGCCGAGACTTTCTCCGGGCGGCTGCCGGGGTGACTGTGGCAACAGCTCTGGGGACTGGAATCGCAGGCGAACCCGAGGCAGAGAAAACAGCAAAAGTTGTCTTGATCCGTGACCCGCAGGTTTTGACCAAAGAAGGAGAGCTCCAGGCCGATGTCATTCAGTCCATGCTGGATGAGGCGGTCAAGGCCGTTCTTGCCGAAAATGAGCCTCTTCAGGCCTGGCGTAAGCTCTTCAAAAGCTCAGATGCGGTGGGGATCAAGAGCAATGCCTGGGGGAAAATGCCGACCCCCAAAGAACTGGAAGCTGCCATCCAGCGCCGTCTGCTGGATGTGGGAGTTGCAGGAAAGAATATCGCCATCGATGACCGCGGGGTTCTGCACAATCCGGCATTCCTCAACGCCACCGCCCTTGTTAATGTGAGACCGGTGAGGACGCATCACTGGTCCGGTGTCGGAACGTGCCTGAAAAATTACATCCAGTTTGTCCCCGACCCTTCCGCGTACCATGGGGAGGCTTGTTCGGATCTGGGCAAGATTTGGACGTACCCCATCGTGAAGGGGAAGACCCGCCTGAACATCCTCAGCGCGCTCCAGCCACAATTCTACGGAAGAGGAGCCCATTATTTTGATCGCAGATACGTCTGGCCCTATAAGGGACTTATCGTGGGCACGGATCCCGTGGCTGTGGATGCGGTCGGCGCCCATCTTTTACAAGTGAAACGCATCGCCTTTTTCGGGGAAGACCGGGCCCTCGACGTCCCGCCCATCCATATCCTTGTCGCCGAGAAAAAATATCATCTCGGCGTCAGTGACCTCAGCCGTATCCAGCTGATTAAGATCGGCTGGATGGAAAATGCTCTAATCTGAATCCTTTAGAAGGGTTCAACCCCCCGCGGGAGGTGAAAATCCCTATTCTTCTCGCTGGAGAAATTGACTTTCGGGCTATCCCCAAGGGGGAGAATAATCCTTGACAAATTGGGTAGCCGATAATAATAATGTTCGCCAGTAAAGATGAAGTTATTTATCCAGACCTGCCTAAAATTCCTTGCACTCTGGCCATTTCTTGCTAGTGTATTAAGTTTTGAGATAAGGGCTTCCATCTCGTATCCTCTCCCCCCATCGGGGGGAGAGAACAGGGTGAGGAGTCGATGTCAGAAGCATGTATGCCGTTACTTTTGCAAAGCGCAATAATTAAAAAATTACCTGAAATACCATTTCGGTTTCTAGCGCATTTTGATTTATGCCAGCAAGGATAAGATTGGGATTGGAATTCTGGGGCTACCATACGCAACGCAGTTCAACCTTTCGGGAGGTTAGAGATGGAATCGGTGAGGGAAGTTTGGGGCTTTGCTACGGGCGGGGAATGGCCTTTTCCAACTCCGGTGTAACTGCCGTCCACGCCATGGCCTACCCTCTGGGCGCAGTCTCCCATGCCCCCCACGGGATGGTGAATGGGTTGCTCCTTCCCCATGTGATGGAATATAATCTTCCGGTTCGGACGAAAGAATTAGCGGATGTAGCAAAGGCCTTAGGTGAAAAAATCGAAGATCTCTCCCCCAAGGAAGCAGCACGCAAAGCCATCGCAGAGGTCAATGAAATCATCCGGAGCATCGGCCTCCCCACCCGGATGCGGGACATTGGCGTGAAGGAGAAAGACCTACGGCCCATGGCAGAGGCCACGATGTTGGTGACTCGACTGTTGCGCTCCAATCCTCGCAGGGTGAGCGTGGACACCATTGAGGAAATTTACAAGCATGCTTTGTAAGCCCGCTTTCGGGTGAAAGGCCGGAGTCTTCTTGGAAAACCGACCCCATTTAGAAATTTATAACCTCTCCCTCTATTTCGGGGGGGTTCAAGCTCTTCATCACGTCGATCTGAAAGTCAAGATGGGTGCGCTTTTCTCCCTCATCGGCCCCAATGGGGCTGGGAAAACGAGCCTGATAAACTGTATCTCAAAATTCTATAAGCCCAATGAAGGGAAAATTATTTTTAAAAACCGGGAAATCACGAACCTCCGACCTCACCAGGTGGCCCGTTATGGAGTATCGCGAACCTTCCAGAATATCGAACTCTTTAAAGGAATGACCGTCCTCGATAACATAAAGTTAGGGAGACACATCCATCTCCGATCCGGTCCCCTGGCTGGCATGCTCTATTTAGGAAAGGCCAAAAAGGAAGAAGATGCACTGGAAGAGTTTCTCGATCGGGAGATTTTAGATTTTTTGGGGTTGACCCATATCAAAAGTCGAGTTGTGGCCACGTTACCTTACGGGCTCCAAAAGAAGGTTGATCTGGCGAGAGCCCTCTCCGCTAAACCTGAATTTCTAATTCTTGATGAACCCGTGGCGGGGATGAACCGGGAAGAAACCCAGGATATGATCAAACATATCTTGGAGATCAAAAAGGCCTGGGGATTGACGGTGTTCCTCATCGAACACGATATGGAGATGGTGATGAACATCTCCGACTGGATCGCGGTGATGAATTTTGGGGAGAAAATGGCCGAAGGAACACCGGATGCTGTCCAGAAAGACCCAGAGGTAATCCGAATCTATTTAGGGCATTCCTCCACGGGTGGCTAAGGAGAAAGAAAAGAAAATCATGGATCTTTTGATCCAAGTCCTTATCGCGGGGATTACAATAGGCAGCATCTATTCCCTCATAGCCATCGGGGTGGTCCTGATCTTTAAGTCCAGCGGGGTGATCAATTTTGCCCAGGGTTCTATGGTCATGGTGGGGGCTTTCATTACCTATGCCCTAGTTGTTCAATTCAAAATTCCCATTTTAATCAGTCTTCTCCTCGCCTTCCTCATTTCCGGGGTTATGGGGATGATCATAGAACGATCTGTTCTCCGGTATCTCACTGGCGCTTCCCTCATTTCAATCATCATGGTGACGCTGGGCATCTCCTATGTCTTGGACGGAGGAGCGCTGGCTACCTGGGGTTCAAGTAATTTCACCTTTCCCAAGTTATTTCCTTCTTTTTCTATTCAGCTAGGGGGGATCAAAGTTTCTTCGATTTACCTCTGGAGTTTTCTAACCTCGATGGCGCTTCTCGTGATTTTTCTCCTCTTTTTTAAGTATTCGAAAATGGGCTTATCCATGCGAGCAGCCGCTGACAATCAAAAGGTTGCCGTAGTCCTCGGCATTAGCTCGAAAAAGGTCCTTTCCCTGACTTGGATCATAAGCTCGGCCGTGGCCACGGCGGGAGGAATCCTCCTGGCCAGTGTCAGCGCCCTCCATGTCAATTTAAGCTATATCGGATTAATCGTATTTCCAGTGGTCATCCTGGGAGGATTGGATAGTATTGCCGGGGCCGCGGTGGGAGGTCTCATTGTTGGCGTTCTGGAGGCGATCTCGGGGGTCTACATTGCCCCGTTACTTGGTGGAGCTTTCCAACAGGTGGCGGCGTTCGCCTTTCTCCTGATTATTTTGCTGATCAAGCCTTACGGACTGTTTGGGACAAAGGAAATCGAAAGGCTCTAATCATGATGGGACGCAATAAGGAAAAACAATGGCCCTATTATTTAATCTTCTTGGGGGTCTTTTTGATTTTTCCTTTCAGCCTTTTCCAGTATACAAAATATATCCTCTTCCTGGTCAACATGACGGCGATCGGTGTTATTGGAGCGTTGGGGCTTAATATTCTGACGGGGTATACGGGTCTTATTTCCCTCGGCCAGGCTGCTTTTATGGGTGTGGGGGCTTATACCGTGGCCATTCTCAGCACCCGGGTTGGCCTCCCCCTCTGGGTTAATTTACCGGCTGCGGGTGTGGTCACGACCTTTGTGGGAATCATGGTCGGGACCCCTTCTCTGCGATTAAAGGGATTCTACCTGGCCATGTCCACTTTGGCTGCGGAGTTCTTACTTGAATATGTCTTCAAGAACTGGGAGAGTATGACGCAGGGAATTCAGGGCTTATTCATCACTCCCCCGCAGATCTTTGGAATGCCCATAAACAACGATCGGGTCTTTTATTTCCTTTCTGTCACCTTGGCCATCCTGGGCGTTATCGGCACCCGAAATCTCTTCCGGACAAATGTAGGCCGTGCTTTCATCGCCATTCGGGACCGCGACATCGCCGCGGAATTGATCGGGATCGATGTTTTCAAATACAAACTCGTTTCCTTTGCCATCAGCTCTTTTTATGCGGGTGTGGCCGGAGGGCTTTGGTGTTATTATATGACGATCATCAATCCCGAGGCCTTTCAACTCTCCATCTCCATCGATTATGTCGCCATGATCATCGTCGGCGGAATGGGAACACTCTGGGGGTCTGTTTATGGAGCAGCGTTTGTCGTCCTGTTACCGGAGGCTATTCAGCGAATCATGGAAGTTCTCCAACCGGTGCTCCACATGGAATATACCTTTGCCGCCTTCAAACAAATTGTCTTTGGTTTCATCATTGTCGTTTTTCTCATCTTTGAACCCAAGGGTTTATCAGAGATCTTTTCCAGACTCGGGAACAAGATCTCCAATTTAAGGAGAAAGGAGGATAGGATAGCAAGGGGTCCTAGAGAATAATGAAATTACAATCTTTTTGGAAAGGAGGGCATGTAATGGGGAGATTGCTGAGCTTCATAGTGATCTTCGTTTTGGGTTTCCTGGGGGTTTCCGCCTATGCTGGAGAAATCCCGGTGGGGGTTTATGGAACCCTAACTGGAACGGATACGGATGTCAATGGAATGTCGTATGGCCCGAAAGATTGCCTCACCTATGCCAATGAAAAATTTGGGGGGGTCATGGGCCACAAATATGTTCCCGTTCTACTCGATGGAAAGAATCAAATTCCGGAAGAGGTAAAGGTTTTCAAGAGGCTGGTGGACATCGATAAAGTGGTGGTCATCAATGGCTGGTCGACGGGCGGGACCAAGGCCTTGAGGGATCAGATCAATAACATAATTAAGATTCCCTTTCAAGCCCAATCCCTCTCTCGGGATGTCCTGGATCCTGTGAAATACCCGTATATATTTCTCCTGGGTCCAACTTACGAAGACCAGGTCATTATCGCCATGACCTGGGCAAAACAAAAAGGGGCGAAGACCTTTGTGTTCCTCCATGCGGATATAGAGTATGGCCGGGCACCGTGCCGGAATGCCGTGGAGCTGAAGATCCCTGAGAAACTGGGGCTGAAGGTTCTGGCAGATGTGGAATATCCCGGGGCTTCTCCCGACCTGACCCCCCAACTCTTAAGAATTAAAGAGTTAAATCCAGACTACGTTTACATTCAGGACTCTGTGAATAACTGCATAAAAATCCTGAGGGACGCTGCAAAGGTGGGGGTCCCGGCAAATAAGTTCGTCGGGAACAATTATGATTTCAGCCATATCATCCCCGAAACTTTAGGGAAGGATGCTGAAAGTTTCAAGGCCATTCAGATCAACGCGGATTGGGGAGAGAATATCCCCATGATGAAAGAGATCGAGGAATTTAGCAAAAAGCATGAGATTGCTAAAAAAGACACCTACTATACAAAAGGATGGGTTCAGGGAAAGATCATTCACGAGGTGGTCTCGAGGGTACTCCAGAAGAGCGGAGGTAAAATTCCCGAGATTTCCCAGTTTAGGACAATGGTGAGGGACGAATGGGAAAAATTGGCGAATTTTGATACTGCGGGCGGAACTCCCCCTCTCACGTACAGCAATCACCAAGGCCATTCGCAAGCCCGAATCCTGGAGATCAAGGGAGGCAAGTACGGATCCATCAGTGATTGGATTAAAACACATTAATGGAATTTAGGAGGGGGAGGAGGGGACTCCTCTCCCTTACTTTAACTTCGGGATGGGTCGTATGCTTCTTGATTTTAGGAATGTGGAAGTGCTTTATAGTAATGTCATCCTGGCCCTCAAGGGTGTGAGCATTGAGGTCTCTGAAGGGAATATCGTTACGATTCTCGGTGCCAATGGGGCAGGTAAAACGACCATCTTGAAGGCCATTTCGGGTATCCTCACTCTGGAGAATGGCCGAGTAAATAGGGGGGAAATCCTCTTTGAGGGCAGGAGAATCGATGGAATGGACCCGGCCGAAGTCGCCCGGTTAAAAATTTCAATGGTCATGGAAGGTCGGGAACTTTTTCGTTCACTCACCGTGGAAGAAAACCTGAAAGTGGGAACTCTTAGCCGCAGGGATGATAAGAAAAACATCCGTCATGATTTTGATATTATCTTACAATACTTTCCCCGATTGAAAGAAAGGAAAAGGCAGATCGCCGGAACGCTGAGTGGCGGGGAACAACAGATGCTGGTGATCGCCATGGCCTTGATGCCCCGGCCTAAATTACTGCTCCTGGACGAACCCTCATTAGGACTCGCCCCTCTGATGGCTGAGTTTGTTATCCACGAGGTCAAGAATATCAATGAAAATTTGAAAACGACCATCCTCTTGGTCGAGCAGAACGCTTCTCTCTCGCTCCCGATCTCCCAATTTGTCTATGTGATTACCAATGGCTTGGTCGCCTTGAAATCAAATGCTGAGGAGATCAAAGTGAAAGAAATTAGCCATTATTATTTGGGGGTGAGTAGCTGAACATCAGGAGGAGGGTAAAATCCAATTACAGAAGAATTCAATTCTAGAACTGAGTGTAGCAACGGGAGGTCCAAAATTTGAAAGCCCCTCTCCGGCGAGGGGCAAGACCAAAGACTTTAGGCTACTTTTTCCATCCACCGGTAAGGATCCTTTATTTTACCGTAATGAATGGACATGAGGTGGTCATAGAGCTTCTGCGACAGAGGACCCACTTTCCCATTATTAATGACATAGGTTTTACCACGGTAGGCCAGCCGGCCAACCGGTGAGATGACCGCGGCGGTTCCAGAGGCAAAGATTTCCTTCAATTTTCCGGATTCCAGGGCCGAGATCACTTCCACCAGGCTGATCTTCCGCTCGGAAACCTTTAGCTCCCAGCCGCGGGCGATGTGCAAAACGGAATCGCGGGTTACCCCCGGCAAAATCGTTCCCTCCAGAGGTGGGGTAATCAACTCTTCACCGATGTAGAAGAAGATGTTGCTGGTCCCCACTTCTTCAACATATTTTCGCTCGATGGCGTCGAGCCAGAGGACCTGGGTATACCCTAGCTCGTGGGCCTCCTCCTGGGCCCGCAGGCTGGCGGCGTAGTTGGCCGAGGTCTTCGCTTCTCCGAGTCCGCCACGCGCTGCCCGGATATATTTCTCTGCTACATAAATATCTACGGGGTTGAAGCCCTGAGGGTAATAAGCCCCGACGGGCCCAAGAAAAATATAGAAAAGGAATTTTTCGGAGATTTGCACCCCCAACGCCGCTTCCGTTGCGATCATGTTCGGGCGGATATAAAGAGAGGTTCCTGGGGTGGAAGGAACCCACTCTTTCTCCAGGCGGATCAGCTGTCGGGTGGCCTCCAGGGCGAACTCCACATCCAATTCTGGCATGCAAAGCCGCCTCGCGGAGCGGTTGATCCGTTCATAATTCATCCGCGGGCGGAAGAGGTAAATTCCGCCGTTCGGCCAACGATAGGCCTTTAAGCCTTCGAAGACCTCCTGGCCGTAATGCAGGACCAGAGCCGCCGGATCTAATGAGAGGGAATGGTAAGGTTCGATGCGGGGATTTTTCCATCCTTCTCCCTTCTGATAATCCATCAGGAACATATAGTCTGTGAAAAGCTTGCCAAACTCCAGCGCCTCTCCGGGTACGGGTTTCTTTTTCAATTCTTTTGGCGCCGCCTTGATGATTGGAATTTCAGCCATATAAAAAGCTCCCTTTGAGCGTTAGTCAATTCACAAAAAACTTATATAACATAAAAAATATCGGAAAGGAAGAAGGAAAAAGATTCTTATATAGCCCTGGCCAGCGTCAGCAAGTCTACCTGTTTCGCTCCCGCTTTCAGCAAGACCCTGGAGCACTCCTGCACTGTCGCTCCGGTTGAAGGTCTGCTACTGGGTAGGCCGTCTGGCGAAAGCCAGCGTTCCTTCCAAAGGTGGCTGGATGAGCGGGCAAAGCCCAGCAAACAGTCCTGATCTTTGGGCAGATATTCCAACAGAACGCGCCCAACAAATCATTTCTCATAAGCGTTGGTGAACTAACAGTCTCGATTTCAGCAAAGTATCCATCAATCGGCAATTGGCCACCCGAACAGATTCCAATCCTTACAAAAAATCAATCAAGGGATTTGGAGAAAATCCAGAATTTTTATAGGGCCCTGGTGAAGGTCGCCAGGGCAAGACTTCAGCATTATGGGATCTTTAAACATATCGGGATGATTCGTGGAGGGCTCCATTCGAGAGAGGCCGGACCGAATTTAAACCTCACTCGTCGACCACCTCGACCACCTCGACCACCATCTCGATCTCTACAGGGATGCCGAAAGGAAGCGAGCCCATGCCCACCGCAGAACGCGCGTGCTTCCCGCGATCCCCGAACACCTCCACCATCAGGTCGGAGAACCCGTTGATCACCTTCGGATGCTGGGTAAAGGACGGGTCGGCGTTAACCATACCGAGCACCTTGACGATGCGCTTGACCTTGTCGAGATCGCCCAGCTCCGCCTTGAGGACTGAGAGGAGGGTAATCCCCGCCTGCCGTGCCGCCTGGTATCCCTGCTCGAGGCTCAGGTCAGCGCCCACTCTGCCGGTCATGTAGCTGCCGTCAGGTTTTCTCGGCCCCGCCCCGGCGAGGAAGACTAGATTGCCCACCCGCACCGCTGGCACGTAATTCGCGACGGGCTTAGGGGCTTCTGGCAAAGAAATGCCGAGCTGCTTGAGCCTTCCCTCCACGTCATTCGGAACCGTAGAGGTCCCCTTCTGGGCATGAAGATCTTGCGCACTCATGGAAATCCATAAGACCAGTGCGAGAAACGAGAAGAAGGTTTTCATCTTGCCTCCCCTCCCTTGCCATTGTTAAATGTCAATGCTTACAACATGGGAGCTATATATTACGCCAAAGGGGAAGGAGTCAAGAGAAATCGGTGGTTTGTGTTAGCAAAGTAGAAATGTCCCCCATAACTGCCAAGTTAAAATGTCCCCATGGAAGGGGAAAAGATAAAGTTGAGTCAGAGGCGGTTACAGAAATTTCAGGTGATGGGTTTGGTATAGGTTGGGAGGTTAGGGGCGGAGGGCTCTGGCCAGGGTCAGCACGTTTACCTGTTTGGCTCCCGCTTTCAGCAAGACCCTGGAGCACTCCTGCACTGTCGCTCCGGTGGTGAGCACGTCGTCGATGAGCAGGATATGTTTTTCGGCGATTACCTCAGGTCTGCGGACTTCAAAGGCACCGCGGATATTCTTCCGTCGTTCAGAGCCTGAAAGCTGGGTCTGGGGCTGGGTGTCGCGGGTGCGTTGAAGAGCCGTGAAATCCAAAGGAATGGAGTGTCGGCGACTAATGCGGCGGGCCAGGAGTAGCGATTGATTAAATCCCCGCTGCCGGAGGCGCTGGGGGTGAAGCGGTACGGACAGGATTAAGGCAAACTCCGAAAAAGGGAAATCAGCGTCCTTATACTCAGCCAGGAGAGTGCCCAGCGGCTTGGCCAGGCGGGAGGACCCCAGATATTTGAAGCGGGAGATGGCTTCCACGATCAGTCCTTCGTAGGGGCCGAGGGCTCTGGCCTTTGAGAAGTAACGCTCCTCGGTAAGACACCCGGAACAAAGATGATCTTCTCCCGGCGTTTCCCCAAAGCCCAACCCGCAGCGCGGGCAGCGAGGGTGGGAAAAGAATTTTATCCCCACGAGGCAATGGGGACAAGGGCGGTCATCGGGGTTTTCTCCTAAGCCTCCCCCACAGAGCAAGCATTTAGGCGGGAAGAAGAAATCGCCCAAGGCGCGCCAAAAAGGACTCATACGCCAGGGTTCTGCCATGAGCATTCAGCGATCAGGTTAGGGGTTTCGAGTTTCGCGTCTCTGGTTGCCGGTTGAAATTGTTATTCTTCAGCTACAAGCCATGAGCTAAGAACTATCCGCTACGAGCTTTGAACTGGGAACGATGAGATTAGAAGGAAGTAATCGATCTCTAAACCCGCAACTCGCAACTTATTTATGGTACGGCTCTCCCCGCAGGATCGTAAAAGCTCTATAAATCTGTTCCAGGAGCAGCATTCTGGCCAAACCATGGGTCAAGGTCAGGGCAGAAAGAGCGAGGCAAAAATCAGCTTCCTCCTTCAGCGCGGCATCCAACCCATAGGGGCCGCCCACAATGAAGGCCAGTTCCTTCAGGCCGGAGTTGCTCCATTTTTCTAAGGAACGGGCAAAGGCTTCGGAGGAGAGAGGCTTTCCTCCCTCGTCCACCGCCGCAGTCATAACACTGGGGCGGAGTTTTTCTCGGATCCTCCGTCCTTCCTGGCGGAGGATGTACTCCTTTTTCCCCTGGGAAGGGATTTTTTCTTCCGGGACTACAATCAGGTTGAGGCTGGCATATCGACGGACTTTTTCGGCATAGACCGCGCAGGCTTCCCTTATGAAGGGTTCCGAGACTTTGCCGACGGAAACAAGAGTTAATCGCATTTTTTCCCCCGGGGACGAGTTCTTCGAGCCTTTCTTTCAACCGGCAACTCGACCCTAGGGGCGTCGGACCAGAGCCTCTCCAGGTCGTAGAGTTCTCGAATCGGATGGTAGAAGATATGGATGACGACATCTCCATAATCCAGAAGAACCCAGCGTCCGTCGCGCTTTCCTTCGATGCCTAAGGGCTGAAGACCCTGCTTGCCTAATTTTTCTTCGATATGGGAGGCGATCGCCTGAACCTGGCGGTCAGAATTTCCGCTGGAAATCACGAAGTAATCGGTGAAAGATGAAAGACTCTTCACCTCCAGGATGGCCAGGTCAATGGCTTTGTGGTCCAGTGCCGCTCGGGCGCAGAGGAGAGCTTTTTCTTTCGAACTTGAGGAGATCAACCTTCCGCTTCAGTATCCTTCGCTTGATAAAGTTTATTCTTGTATATGAAGGCTTCCGCCGGGGGGGGGATCAAGTACCTCACGGAGCGCCCCTTTTGAATATTCTCCCGGATCTTTGTCGAAGATATATCCAGGGCCGTAATCTCCTTGGGAAAGATGAAAAAACCTGAAGGATGGGCATACCCGCCTTTTTGGGGATCATAACAAATATTTCCTTCCAGTTCAACGGGAAGGTGCTCGGGGGAGAAATTTTTTTCGAAGCCCGGCCGGGTCATGACGATAAAATGGCAGAGGCTAAAAAGGGCCGCATAGTCCTTCCAGGTGTTGATCTCCAAGAAGGCATCCAAGCCGAGGATAAAGTAGAGTTGCGTATCCTCTCCGAACCGCTGGCGGAAATGTCCGATGGTCTGCACGGAATAGGACTTGCCCGGCCGACGTAGCTCCACCTCGGAGAGAGCGAAGCGGGGGTTGTCGACAATGGCCAGCCGAACCATCTCGGCCCGTAAGGAAGCGGGAAGAATCTCTCCTTTATTTTTATGGGGTGGATCCGAGGCCGGGATGAAGATCACTTCATCGAGTTCGAAGGATTCACGAATCTCTTCCGCGGACCGAAGATGGCCAAGGTGGATAGGATTGAAAGTTCCTCCGAAGAGGCCAATCTTCTTCATGTGCGGATTTGCCCGGAGCCGTAGACGATGAATTTGGTAGTCGTCAGTTCTTCGACCCCCATGGGACCGAAGGCATGAAGCTTGCTGGTACTGATTCCAATCTCCGCGCCCAGCCCCAACTCGAAGCCATCGCTGAAGCGCGTGGAAGCGTTAACCAATACCGTCGAAGACGGAACCTCTCTGAGAAACCTCTGGGCATTGGCATAATCCCGGGTGACGATAGAATCCGTATGAGAGGAGCCATAACGGATGATGTGGGCGATGGCCTCATCCAGCCCCGCCACGACGCGCACAGCCAGGATCAAATCCAGGTATTCGGCGGTCCAGTCGGCCTCTTGGGCCGCTTTGATGGACTTCAGGATGCGCCTGGTCTCCGGGCAACCGCGGAGCTCCACGCCGGCGGCTTGGAATTTTTCAGCCATGGGAGGCAGGAATTGAGAAGCAATCTCTCGGTGAACGAGGAGTGTCTCCATGGCGTTGCAGACTCCTGGACGCTGAACCTTGGCGTTGTAGGAGATGGTTTGGGCCATTTCCAGGTCGGCGGTGGCGTCCACAAATACATGGCAGACCCCCTTGTAATGCTTGATCACTGGAATTTTGGAGTGGGAGACGACAAAACGGATCAAGTCTTCTCCCCCCCTGGGGATGATGACGTCGATGTATTCTTCTAATTGCAGCATCTCCTTCACAGCCTGACGGGAAGTGGTGGAAATAACCTGGATGGCTTCGGCCGGGATGGCATGCTCCTTCCCGACCCGCTGCAGGATTTCGGCAATCGCCAGGTTGGAGTGGATGGCCTCGGAGCCTCCGCGCAGAATGACCGCATTCCCCGCCTTCAAGCAAAGCCCGGCGGCATCCGAGGTCACATTCGGACGCGATTCATAGATGATTCCGATCACTCCCAGGGGAATGCGCATCTTCCCCACCCAGAGGCCGTTGGGGCGTTTCCACATTTTGTTCACTTCCCCGACTGGGTCCGGAAGCAGAGCAATCTCCTTGAGACTATTCGCCATTTCCTGCAGGACACGATCGGAAAGGGTCAAGCGGTCGATCATGGCCGCGGAGAGCCCGGCTTTCCTGGCCGAAGTGACATCCATGGCGTTGGCTTTTTTCAGTTTCGGGGCCGATTGAATCAAAGCTTCGGCCATTCCTTCCAAAGTTAAATTCTTGGTGGAAGTGGGAAGGTTAGCCAGGACGCGGGAGGCCTCACGGGCGTTTCGGGCCACCTGCAGGATTTCGTTTTTCGGGCTCATGGGTTTCTCCCGGGAAACATCATCCACGAGTTAAGTGCCTTAACACAGCCTTCATCGGAATTTATCCGAATCTCCCCGTTCCTTTCATAGTTGCCGGGCCACATTCCAAATCTGAGTTTAATGAACCGGCAAGTTTGGCCGAAGTCTGGAAGGAGGGACATACCAGGTCATCCCGGTGAATGATCTCATCGCTGTATTTGTAGCCCAGCTTGCTTTCCACCTCGTTGGACTTCAGGCCTTTGATCCTGTTGATTTCTGTTGAGCTATAGGTTGTCAACCCTTTGGCAAACTCCTGGCCATGAACGTCTGCCAAAACCACTGGATCTCCCAGGCCGAATCTCCCCTCGGCGGCAAGGACCCCCGAAGGAAGCAAACTCTTTCCTTTCTGCAGGATGGCCCTTTTCGCGCCATCGTCCACGATGATCTTCCCCATAGGCTTCAGAGTGAAAGCGATCCAGTGTTTGCGGCTGGTGAGTTTGTTCACCTCGGGGGTGAAGAAGGTGCCCACCGCCTCTGCCCGGAGGATCCTTTCCAGTATTCCCTCTTCCAGGCCGTTCGCTAAAACGGTCGGTACACCAAAGAAGGCTGCCTTGCGGGCAGCCTGTAGCTTGGTAACCATTCCCCCGATGCTGATGGGGCTCAGAGTCTCGGAAGCCTTCTTTTCTAATTCGGCCGTGACCTGAGGGACGAAGGGGATCAGCTTGGCACTCTTATGAATGCGCGGGTCCCGGTCGTAGAGGCCATCGATATCGCTGAGGATGATGAGCAGGTCGGCATTGACTAGGTTCGTCACCAGCGCCGAGAGGTTATCGTTATCCCCGACCTTAATCTCTTCCACGACGACGGTGTCATTTTCGTTGACGATCGGGATCACCCCAAAACTCAAAAGGGTGAGGAGAGTATTGCGAGCGTTGAGGTAGCGGTTGCGGTTGGAGAGGTCGTCCCGGGTGAGGAGAACCTGGGCCACCTTTTCCCCGAAAAAGGAAAAGGCCCGCTCATAGTTCCACATGAGCGCGCTCTGGCCGATGGCTGCGGCAGCCTGTTTTTGGGGCATGGTTTTAGGCTTCTCCAGCAAGCCCAGTCGGGCCATGCCGGCGGCGATAGCTCCGGAAGAAACGATGACCACTTCATACCCCTTTTTCTTGGCTGCCGAGACCTCCCGGGCCAGGCGATCGAAGACGGCCTGACTTAATATTCTTCCCTTGGCCGTGAGTACCCGGCTTCCCACTTTGAGAACGAGCCTGCGGACTTTGCTCAAGATCGGTTTGCGGGTCAAGACGGCTTTTCCTCCTTCGATCTTTTCGATAGGTGACTGGCCAAAGCAGCGAGCAAGTCGGGTAGACCCTCTCCAGTCAGGGCGGAGATGGGATAGACCTTTTTCTTTATTTTTTTAAAGTAGCGCCGTACCTCTGGAAGCTTGTCCTCGGCTTCCGGGGTGTCCATTTTATTCACGGCCACGAGCTGGGGTTTTTCGGCCAGCGCCGGCTCGAAGAGGGAGAGCTCCTGGTTCAATAAGAGATAATCCTTGACCGGGTTACGCCGGCTGGCGTCGGAGATGTCTAAGAGGTGCAGGATGAAGGATGTGCGTTCTACATGCCGCAGAAATTTTAATCCTAAGCCCGCACCCTGATGGGCCCCCTCAATAATTCCTGGGATGTCCGCGATAACAAACGGCGGGTAGTCACCGAAAGTGACGACCCCTAAGTTAGGGACTAGAGTGGTGAAAGGATAATCGGCAATTTTGGGTCGGACGGCGGATATCCTGGAGATGAGGGTGGATTTTCCCACGTTGGGATAACCGACAATGCCTACGTCGGCCATCAGCTTCAATTCCAAACGGAGCCATCGTTCTTCGCCGAGTTGGCCGGGTTCGGCGTGGCGGGGAGCTTGATGGGTAGAAGTGGCGAAACGGGCGTTGCCCCGCCCCCCCGCCCCTCCGTGAGCCACGATCCAGATCTCTCCATTTTGGGTGAAATCTTTTAAAAGGTCTCCGCTTTCGGCATCCCGGACGATCGTGCCCAGCGGAACCGGCAGGATGAGGTCTGGCGCGCTGCGGCCTACCTGGTTCTTACCTTTTCCGTGCTGGCCTCTTTTGGCGCGGTAATGCTGCTGGTAACGAAAATCGAGAAGCGTGGAAAGCTGGCCGTCAGCCTTCAGGATCACGTCCCCGCCCTTCCCCCCGTCGCCGCCATCGGGTCCCCCCCGGGGAACGTACTTTTCACGGCGAAAGCTGATGCAGCCCTTTCCTCCATCTCCGGCTTTAGCGAGGATTTTCGCTTCATCGATAAATTTGATTGATCAAACCTCTGCGGCTTTCCATGTCCATTGGCTGGCCCCTCATGGGCCATGCGCTCAGACTTGAGCTCCTTCTACCGGAGGAGCATGTACGCTGACTTTCTGGCGTTTTCTGTCCAGCCGTTCGAAGGTGACGATGCCATCGACCTTGGCAAAGAGGGTGAAATCCTTACCCATCCCAACGTTTGTTCCCGGATGAATGTGCGTCCCGTGTTGCCGAACCAGGATGGATCCTGCATGAACCATCTGCCCCCCAAAGCGTTTCACTCCCAGTCTCTGACCGGCGCTGTCCCGGCCGTTTCGAGAACTTCCTTGCCCTTTTTTGTGAGCCATTCCAACCTCCTACAAAACCTTTCAAAATGCCTAAAGTTCGAAATGCCTAAAGTGCCTAAAATTTAAGAAATGTTTTTTCAATTCAGGCATTTTAGGCACTTCATTGTACACTGATCTCTTTGATCCGCAGGGTGGTGTAGGATTGTCGATGCCCCTGCCTCTTGGCATACCCCTTGCGCCGCTTCATTTTGAAGACTATGACTTTCTTAGCCCGGCGCTGGGCCAGGATTTCTCCGACGATCTTAACATTGGGAAGGAGGGGCTTACCCGCCAGAACCTTTTCCCCTTCCGCGTAGAGAAGAACGTCCTTGAACTCCACCGTGTCGCCAGCTTGGCCGACAATTTTTTCTACCCGAATGGTATCGCCCGGGGAGATTTTGTACTGCTTTCCACCCGTACGGATTATTGCGTACAATTCCATCCTCCGAAATTGAATTTAATATCTTATTTAAAGTTTTTTACTCTCTTTTGTCAACGGAAAATTGCCCGTTGCTGCTCTGGATTTCGAATTGCTCCAGATGGAAATCACTTTTGCCGCTGACGAGGATCCGTTTATGAAAGCGCCTTTCCAGCCTTTCCACATCGCCCCGCGCGTCATCGTACAGGAAGTTGGCTACATTTGGATGGACATCCACCAAAATATTCTCCCCGCGCAAATCGCGGATGTCCCTTTGGATCTCGCGCAAAATCTCCTGGCAGACGGTAGAACGGTTTTTCAGAAATCCTCGGCCCTCGCAGTAGAAACAGCGCTCGCTGAGGATTCGCCCCAGGCTTTCCCGGGTGCGTTTCCGGGTCATCTCCACCAATCCTAACTCGGAGATCTTCAGGATGTTCGTTTTACTCCTGTCTTTTTTCAAGGCTTCGGCAAGGGCCTGGAAGACCTTCTCCCGACTGGATTCCTTCTCCATGTCGATAAAATCGATGATGATGATTCCGCCGATGTTCCGCAAACGGAGCTGGTAAGCGATCTCTTTTACCGCCTCCAGGTTCGTTTTCAGGATCGTATCCTCCAAATTCCTCTTGCCCACATAACGCCCGGTGTTCACGTCAATGACGGTCAAAGCTTCGGTCATATCGATAACGATGTATCCTCCGGATTTGAGCCAGACTTTGCGGCCCAGGGCCCGGCTGATTTCCATCTCGATGCCGTAAAAATCGAAGAGGGGCTCTTCCTTTTCGTAGATCTCGATGGAAGATTTCAGCTGGGGCATGAAGGTCTCGCAGAAATCCAGGATCTTCTGGTATTCCTCCTGCGAATCGATGAAGACCCGTTCTACCTCCTGGGTGAAAAGGTCCCGGATCGCCCGGAGAGTGATGTCCAGGTCTTTGTGGACCAGGCTGGGAACAGGGCTCGTGGCCTTGCGCTTCTGGATGTTGCTCCACATCTTCAGGAGAAAGTCCAAGTCCTGGAGCAACTCGCCTTCCCCCTTTCCTTCCGAAGCCGTGCGCACGATAAGCCCGCAGCCGGCAGGTTTGATGTGCTGCATGATTTCCCGCAGCCGGCGCCGTTCGGCTTCGTTCTCGATCCGCCGAGAGACGCCAATGTGATCCACCATGGGCATGAGGACCAAATGGCGACCGGGAAGGGAGATGTGCGAAGTAATCCGGGCCCCTTTGGTACCCAGGGGTTCCTTGGAGACCTGCACGAGAACTTCTTGCCCTTCGTGGAGCAGATCCTCGATCTGGAAGGGAGTATCCAGCTCCAGGATCTCCTGTTCATCGCTTTCCTCGCTGGGGGCCAGCCCATTTCCATCGTCTTCGCGGGCGCGCATCATGAGTTCTAAATCTTCGAAGTCCTGATGGACGTCCGTGACGTAAAGAAATGCCGCCTTGTCTAATCCGACATCCACGAAAGCAGCCTGCATGCCCGGTAAGACGCGGACCACCCGGCCCTTGTAAATATTTCCAGTCATTCCCTGTTCGGAACTACGCTCCAAATAAAGCTCGACAAGGACCCCGCTCTCCAGCAGGGCAACCCTGGTTTCGCCGGAATTGACGTTGATCAAAATTTCGTTGGACATGCATCCAGTTCCTTAAACTGTACCCGCAACTTTTGCACCGTGATCAAAGGACGATCTGCCTCGGCCCAGCCGAAGATTAAATCGAGCGCTTCTTCCGGTCTCAGAATTCCTCCCTTGAGCGCAGGCAGGACGATCTGCAGCGTGTGGTCATCTATAAATGAGAGGGATTCTACTGCCTCGTTCAAGTCTAAAAATTTGTTTTTCCTTGGCCAAAAAACTACAACCTTTTCCCCTTTCTGGAGAAGGCCTCCCATTTCTTCCAGGGGCCTTTGTGAATCTGGAAAGTGGATAATATATAATACATTAAAAATACTATCAAAAATGGATGGGGATTTCAAGGAAATTTCTTGGGTTTCCAAGATTTGGATCCCTGGGGGAAGAACGGCGTTTAACCGGGAAGCCGTTTCCTGGGTAGAGAGTTTACCCGGGATGTGGGTATCGAGAAATTCAGCCCAGCTTTCATGACCAACCGGAAGGGCAGGGCCAAAAGAGACCTTAGGCAGAGGGTGGTGACCTTGGGAATAGACCAGAGGAATCTGAGCCCTGCGGAAGGCGCGGATCATCGCCTGGGCCAATTCCAGATGGCCGAGGAATTTTGCTGGCCCGAATTTGGCAAACCGCGAGCGGAAGCGGCGAACGGGGATCGCAGCCGTATTTAATTTTTGTGTCAGAGGAGAACTCTGGGACAAAACCCCTGTCCCGCTGGCTATCCGGTTGCAGAACAGGTCGGCCTCATAGCAGACCCCGCAGCCGTTGCAAGAAGCGGCGCGGCAGTCGGGGGTCGGGAGGGCCTGGAAGGCCTTGCTTCGTTCTTCTTGAAGAAAACGTTTGCTCACGCGGGAATCCAGATGGTCCCACGGTAAAGTTTCATCCAGCTCCCTTGGGCGAAGGGTGTAAAAAGAAGGGTCTAGGCCGCACTGAAGGAAAGCCTTCTCCCATAGGTCATAGCGGAAATGGTCCCCCCATCCGTCCAAGCGGCATCCGAGATGGTAAGCAGTCTCCAGGACCTTTCCCAGCCTGCGGTCACCCCGGGCAAAGACCCCCTCGAGAAAGCTCAATCGGGGATCAGACCATTTGAACCGCAGCCCCTGTTGTTCCAAGTTTTGCCGTAGGAATTTTTGTTTCTGCCGTACTTCTTCCACGGAGCCCTGTGGTTCCCACTGGAAGGGAGTATGGGCCTTGGGGATGAAGGTGGAGATGCTCACGTTGATTTGGGCCGAGCCCTTGGCCCGGCGGGCTTCAGCGAGAGCTCTCTGGCAGAGAGTCACAATCCCCTGGAGGTCTTCCTCTCTCTCGGTAGGAAGGCCGATCATGAAATA
>Ga0187886_1000969_pt1 | contig 29050 bp, 14 predicted proteins | sample June2016WEW_20_1_FD_133001 | JGI IMG/M metagenome (GOLD analysis project Ga0187886, IMG submission 133001) | Peatland microbial communities from SPRUCE experiment site at the Marcell Experimental Forest, Minnesota, USA - June2016WEW_20_150 | ecosystem: Environmental > Terrestrial > Soil >...
GGCCCTGAAATTGATATTCTCATGATCCAAATTGACGACACCGCTGAGGATGAGGGATATCGCACCCATGACGGCCGCCCTGGGGCCAAACGTTGCGGGCTGGATGACGACGTCGCCGGCCGTTTTGCTGAGGGCCCTGGCGTTGACCGTTTTCCTGACCCTGTTGAAGAGGATGTCTCCGGCCTGAGCTACGCCACCCCCGATGAACACGGCTTCCGGATTGAAAAGATTGATCAGGCCGGCGATACCCAGGCCCAAGAATTCGGCGGCCCTGTCGAAGATCTCCCAGGCAGTTCCATCGCCTTGCTTGGCGGCGTTAGCGACCATTTCGGCAGTCAAACGTGACGGGTCACCTTCGCACATCTCCGTGAGGACGCTCACGGCCCCTCCTCGCAGCTCCTTCTGGGCGAATTTGGCAATGGCGTTACCCGACGCCAGGGCCTCGAGGCAACCGAAATTACCGCAATCGCACTGGACGTCGGAATTCTTGTCCATGGTGACGTGGCCGAACTCCCCCGCCAGCCCCTTGAGCCCATAGAGCGGGCTTCCCTGGATGATGATCCCGGCACCGATTCCGTAGCCGACGTTGATCATGATGAAGTTCCGGAAATCCCGGCCGGCGCCGTACCACATCTCCCCCAAAGACATGACTCGGGTGACATTATCAAAGACGACGGGGATATCGACGTCCTGGGCAAGCGCGGCCCGCACATCGACATTGTGCCAATGGAAATCGGGCGAGAACTCGACGATATTCCGCTCGCGGTTGATTAGGCCCGCGATGGCCATGCCGATCCCGCAAATCCCATCGCAAGCCCCGGCCTCTTTCGACCCGAGGCGGTCCCGAAGTTCGCCGATGATGCCCGACGTCCTTTCCATGACCCGATTGAAGCCTTCTTCGACCTGAGTCGGCCGCTTGATCTCGGCGATAACCTTAGCATCGAGGTCGGTCAGCACGCCGTAGATGTTTGTCGTGCCCAGGTCAATGCCTATGATAAAGCTGTTCACGCCGGAGAATTTGATGAGCGTCGGCTTTCGGCCCCCCCTGGATTCACCGGCCCCGATCTCTGTCGCCAGCCCTTCGCGGATGAGCCTCTCGACGATCCGGGAGATGGTCGGGGCGCTCAATCCGCTGATTTTGGCCAGCTCCGCTCTCGAAACTCCATCACTGTCGCGGATAAGGTTGATGATCTTGACTTTGTTGATTTCGCTGATGAACTTGGCGTTGCCGGCCTTGAACTGCATTTTCCTGTGGACCCCCCCATCCATGTGTTGGGCAGCCTTTCTTACAGATATTATTTCATTTGTTAATAAAGTAATATCTCTAAAAGCAAAAAGTCAAGGATTTTTTTTCTCTCACCGGAAGTGGCCCCAGGGCCGTCCGTGGCCGCCGCGCGATCTATTTCTTCATCTTTTCGATCGCTGCAATCATGTTCTTGACGTTAGGAGTTTCGGAATTCTCCGGGTCGAGGGTGATGAACTTGTTGAAGCATTCCAGGGATTTGGCGTAATCGCCCTTGTTGAGATAAACGAAGCCAAGCTTGTAGTAAGGCTTCGGCCAGTCCTTCTTGATCTGGATAGCCAGCTCGAGGTATTTGATGGCCTCATCGGACTTCTGGTTCGAGAACAGCATTTCCCCGACATTATAGGCGGCGGCCTCGTCTTCTGGCGAGACGGACAGGGCGTCGCTGAAATATTTCTGGGCCGAGGCCATGTCTCCTTTCTTGACGGCCAGCTCTCCAAGCCCGGATAGCGCCCGGATGGAAATCGCCTTTTCATTCTTGTAATCCCCGCGGACCTGGAGAATCTTGTCGAGGGTCCCTTTGAACTCGGCCTCGGCCCTATCGACATCGCCCTTCTTGAGATAGGCCGTGGCGATATTCAGCCTGATCTGATAAACATCCGGGTATTTCCCCTGGAATTCCGTAAAAACGGCGATGGCCCCGTCGTAGTCCCCCTGGTCGAGCAGGGCGTTTCCCTTGTCGACGAGGGACAGGCTTGCCTTATCGGCCTGAAGTCCCTGAACCCCCGCGAGCTTCTGGATCGTCAAGGCGACGGGGGGATTGGCCTTGAGCTGGGCGACGTTGAGCTCGGAGAAGGCGTTGACGTAGCCTTCCTTGCCCGCCGTAACCCTCCACCTCCCTGTGCCGAGCCCCGCGATCGCGAAATGCCCCTTCTTGTCGGTCAGGGCGTCCAGCTTGCCGGTGCCTTGAAGGCTCTCGGCGACGACCTTCGCCCCTTCGACGGGGACGCCGGCTCCGTCCACGACCTGGCCGGTGATCCTGCCCCGCCCGAGGTTGTCTTGAGCGGCCAGAATGAAAGGGACAGCCGCCGTCATGGTCAGAACCATGAACAGCAGGCCGGTTTTCTGGATGATAATTTTATGAAGAGCACCGTTCACACGATCCTCCGTTATTTCTTCTTCTTCAGCCCGTCCACTTTGGCCTTGATCTTCGGCTGGTCCGGGCTGACCTGGAGAGATCTCTCAAAGGCCGCCAGCGCCTCGGCCGGTTTTCCGAGTCCCAGATAGCTTTCGCCGAGGGCGTTGAGCAGCGTGGCATTGATCCCATAGTGTGATACGGCTTGGTCGAGCACCGCGACGGCGCCAGCGAAATCGTGCGATTTGAGGTAGGCTTCTCCGGCCAGGGTGTAAATCTCATACTGCGCGGCCTGCGGCCGGCCTAGAAACGGCGTCAAGACCTGGACGGCTTTGGGATAATCGCCAAGGGCCAGACAAGCCTGGGCCAGGTTGGCGGCCACGCCCGATGAATCCGGCAGGCGGCCAAAGGCCCGCTCGTCAACGACCCGGGCTTCGGCGTACCGGCCCAGATTGAAGAGCTGGAGCCCGGTGATCTGGTCGTAGATCGGGTCGCCCGTCTCAGGCAGGACGCGAGACGAGAACCAAGGCCTCGACACCGCGGCCGCATAGGTCAGGTCAAATTCGTCCTCCGCCGTCACGACCAATTTGCCGGAGTCATAGACTGAGACTTGGACCCTGTAGTGCGCCGGAGGAAAATCGTTCAGGGCCACTTGCTCGAGCGCGTCGGGCAGGTCAGGGTATTCCGAAGGCTTCCGCGTGATCTCGCGGAACGTCTGGCCGTCCCTGATAAATCGGATCTTCAACTCCACTGTCCGGGCCATGTCCTCGGTGAGGTTGTTGACCTGGAACGCAACCGCCAGCGTGTCCTTGGCCGTAAAAATCCTCCCCGGCTGGCAGAAGATCTGGAAGGGGCCGACCTGGAACGCCCTGATCTTCCTCGGCGACTTGTCCAGGCGGGTCACCTGATATCCGAGAACGGGTTGAGTGAGCTCGACGGCCGTCCCTTTTTGCGGGATGCGGACCGCCTGGTCGAAAGACACGAACTCTTTTGACGTTTCGTTCTTCATGAGGACCGAAAGCCTGTAGTCCCCTGAAATGAGGGGGAAAATGTCGTGAAAATTGAAAGGGGAATGGCTGAGAGTCGCCATTTGCGCTTCCGGCATGTCCAGGGAAACGCTCTTGTGGTATTGGTAGACGAGACGTCCGTCGAGCGTCGTCACCCGGCCGTCGACCTTCAGGGCCGTGTACATCTTGCTCTCGTACTGATTGACGGACAGCCTCTGGGGCTCGATGGCATAGTGAACGAAGTACTGCCCGGACGGCTCGCGGAAGACTTTGACGAGGTTATCGCTGTCCAGGTAATTCGCCGAGTACTCGACCTCGACAAGGTCCTTGTATTCGAGAAATTTCCGGGCATAGCGATCTTCGACGGCCCGGGTCGGGAGAGTCTCGATCTGTTGGATCAGGAGGTCCGAGGTCATGGACGGACGGCCCATGGGGTTCGTCTCTTCGCCAGGGATCAGGCTCATCGAGACGTCGGCCAGTTCGGGATCGATATCTGTGAGAGATTGGTAGGCGCTCGTGTAATCGCTCGGGTCTCCGGTCGTGGTCGAGAGCAGCGCCTGGGGCCCGTCGCGGAGGGGGCTGTAGAGTTTGTACATCCCCTGTCCCCGTTCCTTGAAGAACAGGAGGTTAAACCCCGCGGGCAGGCCCTGGTCGGTCTTGCCCTGATAAAACCAAACCTCGCAATCGTAAATACCGAGCTTCCCCTGGAGCCTCTGGATTTCCTGGGGCTCGCCGAGAAGGATGTACATGCGGCCCCGGTCGGTCTTCCACCCGGGGATCGGCGCCTCCCGGCCGAGATAATGGGTGGCATAGTCGATCCTCCGGAAATGCTCCGTCTTGAACTCGTTTTCGGGAGTGTTCGGGGTCGGGTCACGGTGTTTCCAGAAGGCCTCGATGAAAAGGTCCCGTTCGTGGTCCGTCTGGAGCTTCAGGAAGACCTCTCTTTCGACGCGGGTGATGATATAGACAACTTCCTCGTCGAGCCATTTTTTATAACGCTCGGGAAGCCTGGGTTTGTCCGCGGCGGCGACGCCGAGGAGGACGGCGAAAACAAGGAAAGCGTTTGCGGCGGGCGATAGCTTTTTCAAGGAAAAACCCCTCACTTCCAGCTGCTTCTGAGACGGGTGAGCGCCGCACCCGACCCCGCGTTGACGATCTGTTGAATAAAGATGGGCCCGGACACTGACCACCCAGTTGGCGGGCATGGCCGCCGGCCGCGTCCTGGAAAAATTGATAAGTGATGCGAACCGGGCCAAGGCCTCGAAGTCCTATTCTTAGGCATGAATCACAAATTCTTTCCGAAAAAACAGGTCGGGCATGTTCGGAGCCGCTCCAAAACGTTATTATAGCAAACAGGCGACCCCAATGGAATTCGTGTCACGGCTCATCCGGAACTGATGCGAAAAGGGGGACACAATACCCATTTACGATATTAGGACCTCATCCCTGAAAAATAGTTCATCAATGATGTGAGTTTTTGGTTTAGGCCCCGCAAAATATTTCTCTAACATAAAAAATGGACAAAATGAGAGGGCAGGTCCAAATGAAAGAGACGTCCTACTTCATAATCTCCTGACGTGTCACGATCGGCACATAACCGACTTCCAAACCCGCCGGAGGTGTCACGATGAGAGCCGGATCTATGGAGACCAGCGGCTTCCCATCTCTAGGTGGTGGCATATATTCGTTGTCAATTTTCCAGCTCTTTTGGATTTTTTCAATGAGCGTTTGCAGTTCCGCTTTCATCGAATCGCTCCAGACGTTTTTATATTGCTGCAAAGAGGGCTGATCGATAAAACGATACCAATAATAGGTGACTCTGGAGCCGTCAGCCAAATGGGCATAATATGGGCCTTTTGCCGGTCCGGGATTTGCCCAGGAACCGGTCGCCGGGGACGTGTAGCTATTTCCGTTGACGGCGGGGCTGAATTCCTTGGCTCTCAACGGTCTGGGCACCTCTAAGGCGCCAACCGCAACCCGGCTCGAGCCCGTTTCCTTATAGTACCGGGGGAATTCTCCGTTGGGACTCAGAGGGCTGTCGTTCCATTGCAGGCCAAAGGTATAGGAATCAAAGACAGCCGTTTGGACAACCTTGTCAATGCCGGTCAACGGCTTTCTTTCCTTTGTTTGACGGAAATTGATGGGCGATGCTCTAATCTCTGCCATCACGCAGGCATCGGGAGATATGTCGAAACGCCCGGGGCACTCAGGGCCTCCTTGACGCCATTTCAATACAGCATCGGCCAGGGCTTTCTTTGAATAGTATCGCACCTCCTGCATCAGCGCCGTTCTCCCCTGTTTATCCACCGGGTAGATAAAATTGGGGATCTTTGAATACGTTGTTCCCTGATCATCTTTGACTTCGAAATACGGTACGGTGTTGAATTCCTGCGCACCTCCTCCCGCCTCCCCCTCCCGGGCGTCGAGACCGCGTCCGTAATCAAAGGTGTAACCGGCCGAGATCTTGCTCCACGATTCGGGGATGACAAAGGCGACCGGCCCTTTGAAGTTGGCCAGGGCCAGAAAAAGAGTCCAGTGCTGGTTGCCGGTCGGTGGAGGCCCCTTCTTCTCGTCCGCGAGAGGCAAGGCCATCCAGGAGTATCCGAACAATTCTCCATGGGGGTTCTTCTGGAACGTGAGCCCGTCCGGTGGAAGGAGGAAATGGTTGCTGAGTTGCGCGATGCCCATTTTGTCATCGCTGGTGACTGTCGTCGTATCCGGCCAGCCGGGCGAGATGAGATAATTCCCGGAATAACAATCCGGCACACCGACGATCTGAAATTTGGGAGGTTGATAGCCGGATCGGAATTGAGTACTTCCCCAAATGCCAAGGCCACCCTCAATGGTTTGAAAGACCGCCCCATAAGTTGGGGCACGTTCCGGCCAGTTATCCCGAGCATATGTGCCGGGAGGACAAAGAGGCGTATCGGAATTATCGGAGTTTTTGGGGACAATCCAGGTCGATGCAAGACCGATCTGGAAGTGATCAATAGGCTCCGGCAGAATCGGGTAAACGGCCACATAAAACCCCACGCCGGCGCCATAACCGGAGGACGGCTGTGATGCCCGAGATGAAATGTATCCCATAAGACCATCGCCAAGGAATTGACCCTTTGAATCCGATTCGTGATCCCCGTGAGGAGTTGCGACTTTCTTGGAAGAGGTCAGCGGACCGTTGGCCTTGACTTCTGCAGATCCGTTAGTGGACAGACATAAGATCCCCGTGACCGAAACCATCAGGAAGAAGCAAAGGTTTTTCTGGAGGGACTTTGAAACCATGATTCCACCTCAATTCTTTAAAAAACAGGAATCCCCTTTATCCGCGGCGGGTTGGATTTCTGTTCGTGGTGATGAATCCATCCTTCTCGCCATTCCTGAACTATAGCGTCGGCTGACTGATGCTGTCAATGGGACTCGCCTTCGATGTTGATGGGTCAAGAATGATAGGAATGAGCTTTTGCCGGGAGGTGATGAATTCCCGCATGTGCCGGCGGTCGACCTTTATTCGAAGGCCAACGGCGGATACCCGGAAAGGTCCTCCGCCCTTTTTGGTTTCGGCGGTTTGACTCCGACCAGCGGCCCGGAATACTATCATTTCGCGATGAGAGCCATTGGTTCCGAAGCTTGTAGCCAGGATATGTGCTCTCCGCGAAATGATAGTATTCTGGGCCGCTCCAGGATTTTCCTCACGAAAAGCCCGCTGAGCACCGGCCATGAAGAAAATCAGGAGACCGGGCCGGAAGTCACCGGATTGAGGGAAAGATGCACACCGAGGGAGAAGAAGGGGGCGCAGGCGCCAGGTGGCCGCTATCCTGCCAAGCTCCTGAGCGACCTACTGGTGAAACCAGCGGGGTCGGACTGCCCCCTAGACTGCATATTGCTTCTATCTCGGGAAGTCCGCCCTGTGGCCGGAGTCCCCTCGACACCGCATGAGCCTGGAAACATTAGAGGTCCTCGATAAGCCCATGGAAAAATCCCAAGTATCGTCATCCGCAGGATTCAGAAAAGCATTTTGGGGAATGACGAAGGATCAGGTGAGCCATTTCTTTTTCCCCTTCCGTTTGCTCATCCCCGGCCGGGCTGAGATTGTTCCAGTCCACTAGAAGGGAGTTCGACAATGAAAAGAATCCTAATATTCATCGCGGCCGTAGGGGTGGCCATCGTCTTCTGCGCGATAATCCCCCACGCTCAAGAATCCGTCCCCACGATCCATGCCGCGGACGACGGGCTGGCCCTCACTCCCCCGATGGGCTGGTATCCATGGAACATCTTCGGCCAGGACCCGCAGAACGAAAAGCTGATCAGGGAGATCGTCGACGCCCTCGTTTCGAGCGGCTTGAAGGACGCCGGCTACTCCTACGTCGGCCCCGACGAGGGCATCTGTTTCTTGCGCGGGAACGACGGCAGGATCACGACAAACCTCGAACGGTACCCGTCGGGGCTCCTCGGCCTCGGTAACTATATCCACCAAAAAGGCCTGAAATACGCGCTCTACACGGACGCCGGGACCCATACCTGCAGCGGGGCCATGCCGGGAACGAAGGGCCACGAGTTCGAGGACATGCGACAGTTCGCCGAGTGGCGGGCGGACTATATCAAGATCGACTGGTGTAACACGGAAGGTCAGGACATTGTCAAAACTTACACGACGCTCCGAGACGCCCAGCGCGCCTCCGGGCGCCCCATCGTCCATAGTCTTTGCTCATGGGGCGACGGAGAGCCGTGGAAGTGGGCCGCCCAGGTCGGGCACCTCTGGAGGACTACGACGGATATCTGCGCCCCCGGCAAGGCGGACTGGGATCTGGCCATGAATATCGCCGCGATTAACGAAAAGTTGTTCCCATGGGCCGGGCCCGGCCACTGGAACGACCCCGACATGCTGATCGCCGGAATGCCGGGGCTGAGCGCGGTCCAAAACCGCGCGTTCTTCAGTCTTTGGTGTATGATGGCAGCGCCGCTCATGGCCGGGAACGATCTGCGGGATATGTCGACATCGACAATCCGGATCTTGACCAACCCTGAGGCCATCGCGGTCAACCAGGACCCTCTGGGTGTCCAGGGGCATATCATCCGCATGGACGGCAAGGTCAGCATCTGGGCAGGCAAGCCACTCTTCGACGGCAGCCAGGCCGTGCTCATTTTCAACCAGGGAACGTCTTGGGAAGCCGTGGCCATCCAGCCTTCGGAGATCGGGATCAGCCAAAAGACGGCCTTCTATGTGCGTGATCTGTGGCGACATACAACCGCGGGGCCCTCCATCAGTTCGAACAGTGCCATATCCGTCCGAGTCGAACCCAATGATGCTAGGTTTTTCAGGATCTCCAGATCCAATGACTTCCCGCTGCCGCCCATTATCGTGGCCAATACCTATCGCGTTTCCCTGCGGGCGGGCGGCTCCTCTCCTCAAGAGCTCAACGGGATGATCACTCTCACGAACAAAGGGAGCTCGGAGCTATCTCTTTGGAAGGTGCGCCAAGACATTCCGGACTGGCTTTCCGTGTCCGTGGCAAAGAACGGAAGGAGCCAGACGGTCACGAATACGGTTTCTACGGCCGGCCTAAAGAAGGGCCTCTATCACGCCGTCGTGAGGCTCGACAATACGGACCCCATATCGGCCAAGCCGATGTCCGCGGTCTACTACGACGTCGACCTGGAGGTCACGGATGACGTCGGAGGGACGTTAAGGTAGCTTTCCTATTTCTTTCCGCCGGCAATCACTCGGTCGATCGACCAGGAGCCTCACCCCAAAACTGGTCCAGCCAAAAATGGAGTTTTTTGGCTTCTTAAGCTGCTCTTGTATTTATCAACGAATTGGCATGGCGTCAAGTCTCCAAGCGAGCTGTGTGGCCGGAACTCCTTATAATCCTTGCGCCACTTATCTATTATCTCCCGGGCATCCTCCAAACTCAAAAACCAGTGTTCATTCAGGCACTCCTGCCAGAACCGCCCATTAAAGGACTCGATATAAGCGTTGTCCGTCGGCGCGGCCCGGACTGGAAAAGTCCAAGGTGACGTGATTCCAGTAGGTCCACAGATCGACTTCCTTCGAGATGAACTCCTGGTCTTTGTCAACCCGGATCGTTCTAGGCTTTCCATGGTCCTTGGAAACCCGTTCGAGAACCTGCACGACTTCCATGCCGTGGATGCGCTGAGCCACATGAATGGCCAGACTCTCACGGGTATGGTTGTCCACTAACGTTAAATCCCGGATTCGCCGGCCGTCGAAAAGCTCGTCCGACATAAAATCCATTCTCCAACATTCGTTCTTCTCAAAAGCCACGGCCGCAGATCCGGTTTTAAAGAGGCGCTATGCCGCCTGGGAGTCCTTTTCCTCAGACCGAAACCTTCTTGGCGATACAACCGGTACACGCACTTGTGATCAACCTGCCAACCCTCTCGCTAAAGGAGGACGTAAAGGCGGGTATAGCTGTAGCCGACACGGGCCATCGCCAACTCCCGAAGACGCATCCGAAGTGCCGTATGGGGATCTGCCTTGCTTTCGTAGCGGACGACAGAACGGGCAAACTCAAAAGCTGTGCAAGCCCGCCGTTCCGAGACCTTGTAAGCCATCTTCATCACATCTGCAAGGTCCCGCTTCCCGGCGGGCGCTAGAGTTTTTTTTGATAGCGCATCCTGGAGCATCTGCTTGTCGAGCGTTAGGTTCGCCACCAGGCGCTTAAGTTGCCGGTTCTCCTCCTCAAGCTGCCTCAAACGACGAAACTCTGAAACGCCAAGACCCTCGTACTTCTTCTTCCACCGGAAAAACGTCTGCTCCGATATGCCCGTCTTCCGGCAGACCTCGGCCACCCGCGTCCCCGTCTCCGCCTCGATCTGTTCCTCCGTGAACTTCGACTTCTTCATCGACAAAACCCCTTCCTAGGGATGCGGCCAAAGGATAGCAGGACATCTTTCCGGCCATCAAATGAACGGGCTGTGCCCAAGGTTAATTATCCTGGAAAAATAAGTTATAAATGAATCAAAGTATTAACGTCAGGCATAAAGGGTGATTGCCGATATGACCGATAAAACCCGAAAGCGCTTCCTGTCCATTTTTCTCGTTCTCCTCGTCTTCCCTCTTTTCGCGCCCGCCGTTTTCTTGACAGCGATCCCAGGCAGGCGATATCATCATCCGGTCATGGGATGTCGATGAGATACGTCACGGATGAAGAGATCAAGAGGAGCCTGGCCATGCCCGACGCTATCCGGGCGGTCAAAAAGGCTTTTATCGAGCTCTCTTCCGGCCGAGCCGTCGTCCCCCCCAGGACCCGCCTCGAAATCCCCGGATTCCGGACAACGGCTCTGGTCATGTCCGCTTATTTGCCTCAAAGCAAGCGGCTCGGCCTGAAGCTGATTTCGTTGTGCGAGGACAATCCGGCCAAGGGGCTTCCCGTGGCCCAGGCTATAGCCATCATCATGGATGCTGAGAGCGGAACGCCGCTGGCCGTGATGGAGGCGGCTTATCTCACTGCCGTTCGGACAGGGGCGGCCTCCGGGGCCGCCACGGACGTGCTGGCCCGCCGGGATGCCCGGGTGGCCGCCATCTTCGGCGCCGGTGTTCAAGGTCGAACGCAGCTCCAGGCCATCTCCGCAGTCCGCCCGATCCGAAAGGCCTTTATTTTTGACATCAACCCCTCGGCCGCGGCGAACTACGCCATGGAAATGGGGAAAAAATTGTCCTTGGATGTGGAGCCGGCCGCCTCGCCCCAAGCGCTGCGGGAAGCGGACATCATCTCGACGGCAACGACCTCCATCATGCCCATCTTCCTGGACAGGGACCTGAAGCCGGGTGTCCACATCAACGCCATCGGGTCTTATAAGCCTCATATCCGCGAGATCCCGGGCGAAACCGTCATGCGGGCCAAAGTCTACGTCGATCAGAGGCAGGCCTGCCTCGAGGAAGCCGGGGACCTGATCATCCCCCTCCGCGAGGGCCTGATTGATGAGGGCCATATCCGCGCGGAGATCGGCGAAGTCCTGGCTGGACTCAAGCCCGGCCGGATCTCCGGCGATGACATCACGTTGTTCAAGTCCGTGGGCAACGCGGCCCAGGACCTGGCGATCGCCTGTCTGGTCCTAGGCTGAAGAATAACGATGGAATTCATCAGCATCCTCAACGATGTCCTCGGACCGGTCATGCGCGGGCCGTCCAGCTCTCACACCGCCGGTTCATATCACATCGGCCGGCTCGTCCGCTCCCTGCTGGGCGAGGAACCCGCCGCGGCCGCGTTCACTTTTGACCCACACGGCTCTTATGCCAAGACCTACCGCCAGCAGGGCGTCGACCTAGCCCTCGCCTCGGGGCTCCTCGGCTGGCCGATCACCGACGGCCGGTTCGCCAAAGCTCTCACCATTGCCCCCAAGCAAGGTCTCAGACTCGATTTCTGGATCGCCCCGCTCGAAAGGGTGGATCATCCGAATACCGTGAAAATCGAGTTGGCCTCCAAACGGGGGAAGAGCCTTAAGGCCACGGCCCAGTCGGTCGGCGGGGGAATGATCGTTCTCACCGAGCTCGAAGGCTGGCCGGTCGCTCTCGACGGGAAAAGCTACGAGGTTATTGTCTTTGCCGATAAGCGCCAGGGCCGCCTCCTTCAAAGCATCATCTCTTCAGACGGTCAGCTGGTCGGTGATCCCGTGCGGCAGGTCAGGGACAAGGGAGTCTTTCTCTCTTTCAAACGGAAAGCCCCCCTGAGTCAAGAAACCCGGGCCCAACTTGACCGACTCAGGGGTGTCAGGGAGACTTGGTTGGCCTCTCCTCTTTTTTATGTCCAAAAAGGGACGCCCCTTTTCTCGACCGGGACGGAAATGATCCGCGTGGCCCGCGCGCGGCGCTTCTCTTTAGGAGAAACCGTGCTGGCCTATGAAGCGAAGCTTCTGGGGATATCCGAAAAAGAAGTCATCGGGGAGATCCGGCGGCGCTTCGAGATCATGCGGAATTCTGTCCGCCAGGGCCTTTCTGGCCGCGGGATCCGGATGCAGCTCCTGAGGCCTACGGCCGGGAGGATCTTCCGCTCCGAGGCGAATGCAAGGCTCCCGGCCGGGGGCCTCCACACGAGGGCCGCGGCCAGGGCCATGGCCGCTTTGCACGTCTCCAACAGCCTGGGTATTGTCTGCGCGGCCCCGACGGGCGGTTCGGCGGGCGTCCTCCCCGGCGTCGCCGTCACGTTGGTCGAGGAGAAGAAGCTCGATGGAGAGAAAACAGCCCTGGCCCTTCTGGCCGCCTCCGCGATCGGCCTCATCATCGCCAGGCGGGCGACCTTTGCCGCCGAAGTCGCCGGCTGCCAGGTCGAAATCGGCGCGGCGGGAGCGATGGCCGCCGCGGCCGTGGTCGAGGCGGTCGGCGGGAGCCCGGCGCAGGCCGCGGATGCCGCGGCCGTTTCCCTGCAGAACACCATGGGGTCTGTTTGCGACTTGGTCCAGGGGATATGCGAAATTCCCTGCCACACCCGGAACGCCGTGGCCGCAGCGAGCGCATTTGTCTGTGCCGACTTGATACTCGGCGGCTACCGGAATCCGATTCCTCTCGATGAGACCATCGACGCCGTCTATTCTTCGGGGAAGATGCTTCCGGCTGAACTCCGCTGCACGGCCCTGGGTGGGATCGCCATGACTCCCTCTGCACTCTCCCTTCCCCGTCTGAAGTAACGCCCGATATCCCTTGTTTTTCCCAGGCAATCTTTTGCCGGGGGGCTTCATCTATTCCGGGTGAGGAAAGAAAGGGGCGCACCCGATCTGATCCTGGCAGTCACTGGGGAAATCGTGGATAATAGGGTCTATGATCAGCTGGGTGAATTCTAGGTGGCGGCCGGGGTCATGAAAGGGGCCAAGCGGGACGAGCCCGTCTGGGGGACGGCCGACAAGGGCCGCCTGGCCGACCTCGTCGAGCATGGCCGGGCCGGCGACCTCGCGGCTGGATCTTCCATCAGAATACGGACATCTGGCGCGTGGCCGCGCCGATGGACGGCCCGAGCTGAGGCACCTTCACGACGGGAGGGATTTGGCTCTGGACTCACCTCTGGGAGCATTACTTGTTCATCGGCGACAGGGAATTCCTAAAGCGGTACTACCCGGTCATGAAGGGAAGCGCGGAGTTTTTCCTCGATTTCCTCGTCCCTCGCCCGTTGGTTGATTGCGTTGGGAATGGTATTCTCGAGATGGCGAGCCGTCCTTCCGGCATGTCCGGGCGGGCGGCCTGAAGATCAAAAAGGAGGAGGCCGATTTCCATGAAAGTCCGTTTGACGCTGGTTGTTTGGGTCATCCTAACGATCGTTCTGTCCGTGCCCGCGGTTTCCACCGCCCAGGGAAAGGCCGCGGACCCCGTCCTGACGCTCGACCGCATCTTCGGCACCCTCGAGTTTTCCGCTGAACGGTTCGGCCCGGCCCGCTGGCTGCGGGATGGCGAATCCTATACGACCCTGGAGCCGAGCGCCTCGACCAAGGGCGGCCGCGACCTCGTCCTCTACGGGGCAGAGACCGGAAAACGAGAAGTCCTGGTTCCGGCGGTCGGACTCATCCCGCCGGGCGCCTCCGACCCTCTCGCCATCGAAGACTACGCCTGGTCGCCCGACGGCCGGGTCCTCATCGTCTTCACGAAGTCCCAGCGTGTTTGGAGACAGAATACGCGGGGCGATTTCTGGACCTATGACCTCCATTCCGGCCGCCTCCGCAAGCTCGGCGCCAACTTCGAGCCGTCGACGCTGATGTTCGCCAAGCTTTCGCCCGACGGCCGCTTGGCCGCCTATGTCGTCAAAAACAACATCTACGCTGAGGACCTGGCCACGGGGAAGGTCCGGCAATTGACGTTCGACGGCAATGAGGAGACCGTCAACGGCACCTCGGACTGGGTCTACGAGGAGGAGTTCAACGTCCGCGACGGCTTCCGCTGGAGCCCGGACAGCGCGGCCATCGCTTTTTGGCAGTTCGATACCCGCGGCGTCCCCGTTTTCTCGATGATCAACAACACGGACGGCCTCTATCCGAAAATTCTCAGCTTCAAGTACCCCAAGGTCGGGGAGACGAACTCGGCCGTCCGGGTTGGCGTCGTTCTCGTCGCCGGCGGCTACCCGGTCTGGATGAAAGCCACGGGCGACCCGCGAAACATGTATATCCCGCGCCTCGAATGGGCCGGCAGCTCGAAGGAAATCATCTTCCAGCAGCTCAACCGGCTCCAGAACAGGAACACGGTCTATATTGGCGACGCCGGCACGGGCGAGGTCCGGCCGGTCTTCACGGACAGGGACGAGACGTGGGTCGAAATCATGGACGATTTCGTCTGGCTCCGCGGCGGCAAGGGACTCCTCTGGCTGAGCGAGCGCGATGGCTGGAAGCATGCCTATGATGTCTCTCGAAACGGCCCAGATGTCAGGCTCCTAACGCCGGGCGATTATGATATCGTGAGCGTCGACGCCGTCGACGAGAAGGGCGGATGGCTCTATGTCACGGCGTCTCCAGAAGACGCGACCAAACGCTTCATCTACCGTGTCCGTCTGGACGGCAAGGGGAAACCCGAACGCGTCGGTCCAATGAATCAAAGCGGCGTTCACCGCATCGACGTATCTCCGTCGGCCCGCTGGGCTTTTCACACCTGGTCTCGGCTGGACTCGCCGCCCGTGACCGAGCTCGTTCGCCTCCCCAAAGGGGATGTCGTGCGAACCCTCGCGGCCAATAAAGCCCTCAAGGCTAAGGTTGGGGCCCTCAAGCGCAGGCCAGCGGAATTCTTCAAGCTCGCGATTGGCGGCGGGGTCCAGGTGGACGGCTGGCGGATCCTGCCGCCGGATTTCGACCCGGCCAAGAAATATCCGCTGTTCATCTACGTTTACGGCGAGCCTGCGGGTCAGACGGTGCAGGACGGTTGGGGTGGGAGCGGCTACCTCTGGCACCTGATGCTCGCCCAGCAGGGCTATATCGTTGCCAGCTTCGACAACCACGGGACACCGGCGCCGCGCGGCCGAGCCTGGCGGAAGAGCATCTACCGGCAGATCGGAATCCTGGCCTCGGCCGACCAGGCCGCAGCGGCCAAGGCGGCCCTCGCCGCCTGGCCTTACGCCGACCCCGACCGGGTCGGGATCTGGGGCTGGAGCGGCGGCGGATCAATGACCCTGAACGCCATGTTCCGTTACCCCGACCTTTACAAGACGGGCATCTCGGTCGCCTCGGTCCCCAACCAGCGCTTCTACGACACGATCTACCAGGAGCGGTATATGGGCCTGCCGAAGGACAACGAGGAGGGGTTCAAGAACGGCTCCCCTATCACGTTCGCCAAAGATCTGAAGGGGAACCTTCTCATCATCCATGGCACCGGCGACGACAATGTCCATTACCAGGGATTCGAGACGCTCGTCAACGAGCTCGTGGCCAACAATAAGAAGTTCATGATGATGGCCTACCCGAACCGCTCCCACGGAATTTACGAGGGCAAGGGGACGACGATCCACCTCTACACGCTCCTCACCCGGTTCCTCGTCGAAAACCTGCCTCCCGGCCCCCGGCCCCGATGAGATGAGCGGGCTTGCTCACTTTGTCCGGAACCGGGAAACCTGTTAGAGTAGGGCTTAGATGGGAGATAAGTCATGAATCCATTCCGGTACCGGGGAAAACATGATCAGGCAACATCGGCCGGCAGCCATTCCACACAGACGTTCAGCCTCGGATAAGGTGTTCGAGCAAAGGGAACCCGACCTTGGATGATCTGCTCCACAGATCTTGGCCCATTGGGAGGAATAGTTTTTTTGCCGGCGAGCTGTGCCCAAATTGTGACCAAAGTAGGCACATTTCTATATATTTTGGCATACTTCCACATCGCCAGAAATCAATTATAACTTGCTGATAAGATTGACTACTACTTTGTTTTATGGAGGTTAAGAGAAACCGGTCTTTCGCTTCCGTAGTCTAACGGTCTGGCTTTTCAACTGACTGTTGATACGTCGGTTTCTATTGGAGTGGCGATCTGCTTTGCACTCGATGTGACTACTTGTGGTGCCGCAAGCGCTTTTAACGAGGGAATGTCGAGTACCGAGATCGCCTGAGCTGTCTCCTCGTATTTGACTCCCAAGTATCTTTCTGTCGTGATAATGCTTTGATGGCCAAGGAGCCGTTGGATCTTCGTCAAATCGACACCGCGGATATGGAGCATCGTCGCGAACGTCCTCCTGATGTCATGGAAGCGGTAGCCTTTCGCAGCCAGCCCGGAGCGCCGCAAGGCCCCGCGGACGGCCGTCTTGATGTCGCCGATTCTCTTACCCTTGTGATAGGTGAAGACGAAGGGCGTCTCGCTGGCAGTCCCCTTCATCCGCCACAGAACCTCGCGGACCATCGGCAGCATGGGGACCTCGATACTGTCCTCGGTCTTCTGCATGAATAGCGTGATGACATTGTGCTCGAAGTCGATCTGGTTCCAGCGGAGGCCAAGGATGTCCCCCTTCCGGAGCCCTGTGCCGACGGCCACGGCCAGGATCGGCCGGAGGTGGGATGCCGTAGCGTTCATAAGCGATTGGAGCTCGTCTTCGGAGAAGACAAAAGTCCGCCGCTCGCATTTCCGCTCCTTGAACATTTTGATGCCGCGGGCGGGGTTGTCCCGCGTGTAGCCCTTCTCGATGGCGATGTTGAAGAGGTGCCGGAGAAGCGCCAATTCTCGGTTCGAGGTCGCGCCCGAAACCTCCTTCTTCCGTTTCGTCTGGTAGACCTTGACGTCGCCCCTCCCGATCTTGTGAAGGAAGGAGGTCCCGAAGAACGGCGCGAGGTGCTTGAAACTCGCCCTGTCCCGCGCCAGCGAGCGTTTGTCCGCCTTCTCAGCGAGATATTCGTCGACCATCTCGGCGAACGTCCGCCGCTCGTCCTTGAGTTTGACCTCATGCCGGCCTGATTCGATGCGCCGACGGATCTCCTCCATCGTCCGCTCGGCCAGGACCCGGTCTCCGATGGGCTGACGGATGAGCTTGCCGTTGAATCGATAGCGAATCCACCACCGATCGCCACGCTGATAAACACCCTTCATGATATCCTCCCCGTCGCTTGCCGCGCCCGGCTCAGCCAAATGTTCATCGGCTCTTTTTCCTGTGTCTCCCCTGCTTCATGAATGCGGCGAGGTCAGCCGCGAGAACCCGCCAGTCTTTGCCGGCACCGACGGCGCGGGGGTTTTCATGTCCTCGAATCAAAAGAAGAGCTGGGTCATGGTCAATTCAGGCTTGAAATATGTTCAGGTCTATGCGCTCACGGTGAGCGGGGATTATCTTTTTGCGGGCACTATGCAGGGCGGCATCTGGCGGTTGCCCTTGTCGGACCCTTCATTAAAAAAGCGATAAGGCCGCTTATCCTTGCGGTCGCTATTAGGGAAAGTATCAAGTGCCCCTGGCCTGACTCGAACAGGCGACACACCGCCTTCGGCAGTGCTGGCAAGGCCGGCATGGATTAGGAATGCGATCCGAGAACTGGCATCCTCCAGGGGAAAACCACGTTTTCCCCATATGATTTGCGATTTTCCTTTACGCACCATTAGTCAGAATTAAGCGCGTTTACGCACAATTTGTGACAAATCTGTGACAAAATGGAGAGGTCTGCTCCACTAGCCCACTCCTCTTGGCCAGGGTGGCGGCCGGCGATATCGTCATCTTGTAATGGGTGACATCATTCCCGAGCCTTATGGTCGGCTGAGACGCGCGGCCCGTGGATGGCGCCACGATGGGAGTGCTGGAACTGGCTGTGGTGAATGGGGGGCGGACTGGCTTTCGTGGTTATAAGGCCGCGCTGTCGTTCTTGCCAGTAGCTTGGAACCTTATGGATTCATTTCATCGCTGATGGAACGAGATCCGCGACCCAGATATCGCCGCGCGCTTCCTCCCAGGTGAAATAGATGGACCGATCGTCGACCGCCAGGCCGATGGTCCCGAGCGCACCTCTCCGGCCCGTCAAAGCCGTCACGGGCCGTTCCTCCCGGTTGCCGAGAGACAAGGCCCAGATATTGTTCAATCGGTTCCCTATCCCGATGAAATAGATGCGCTTCCCATCGGCCGACCATCGGGGATGGGTTCCCGGCCCTTCCGTCAGCCGCTCCGGCGACCCGCCGGATGCGGGGATGCGCCACAGGCGCTGGATGCCGTCGCGACCCGAGTCGAACGCCACCCACCGGCCGTCAGGCGACCAGTCCGGGTGCAGGTCCCTGCGTTCGGTCGTCAACCGTCGCCCCTGACCCCCCTGAGCGGGGATGACCGAAAGACCGTTCTCCTCGTTGACGATCTCCGTCCCGTCGGGCGACCATGCCGGGTAATAGCTTTCCGCTTCCCCGCGAGTTAATTGCCTGGCTTGGCCACCGTCGGCACCCATGATCCAGGTCTCTCGATGCCCCGTCCGGGAGGAATAGAACACGATCTCGCTTCCGTCGGGCTTCCACCTGGGGCCGGCATCGATGGCCGGGTCGGTGGTGAGCTGTTGGAGCTCCCCCCCGCCCGAGGACAATGAATACACGTCCCAGTTCCCCGACCGGTCCGAGCTGACGAGGATTCGGCCGTCCTGATAAACATCAATGGACTCGATCTGTGCCTCGTCATAGGTCAGTTGGGATGTATCCGCCCAAGTCACCGGGTGGTTCGACAGTAGCGGAGCGCGAAACGCGTTCCGAACGATCCGCCCCTTTATGTAAACCAGCTTTCTGCCGTTCGCGGATAACACGGCATGGGTCATCTCGATCCCGGCGGTGACCTGCTGCGGCGCAGTCCCGGTCCGGCCGTCCTCGCTGAGAGTGAGCCTCCACAGATCCGGCGTCCCGCCGCGATCCGAGACGAAATAGAGTCCGAGGGAGTCCGGCGACCAACTCGGGCTGCGATCCCACTTGGTGCCGTCCGTGAGCTGGAAGCTCTGCCCATCAGAGAGGCAGGTTAGCCAGAGCTCGGAGGTCGCCGCGATGGGGCTGAGGGCCCGCCCGTAGGCGAGCCAGCGGCCGTCCGGGGACCAGCTGATATCGAGGATCGTATTATTGGTCGGTCTAATCGGGAGCGTCAACCTTTTCGATGCCCGGCTGGTCAAAGTCAGGAACTCGAGCCACGGCCCGACATGCTGGCCTCGCGCGAACACCAACTGCGAGCTGTCGGGAGACCATTGGGCCGGATCGGGATAATAGGAGCCGGGATCCCACGAGGTGATCTTGCGCGCTACCCCTCCCATCCCCGGCATGACATAATACCCCCCGCCCTCTCTATCGGAAAAGAACGCGATCCACTGGCCGTCGGGCGACCAGACCGGCATGAGATCATCGGCCGTGCTGTCGGCCGTCCGGTTGACCGCCTGGCCGCTCCCCGCCTGGGTGACCCAGATGTCCCAGTTGCCGGCCTGGTCCGACTGATAAGCGAGAGTCCGGCCGTCGGGCGACCAGCTCGGATAGTCCTTGGCGCCCATGGCCGTGGTCACCTTGACCACGTTGGCCACGCGGGGAGGCCCACCCTCCCGTGCATGTTTTGGGCCAGTCAGGAACACGGCCGCGACTGCCGCGAGCGCGATGACAGCAACGGCTGCAACTCCCCGCCAAACCCACTTGCGTCTTCCCGGCCTCGCGGGCACCAGGTCAAGCGCCGATGCTTTTCGTTCCTCAGCGATGGCAGCTATGCTGGCCGACGTGGAATCCCGTTTCAGCCGTTCGAGATCGACCCGTTGGTCGCCGGCGCTCTGGTAGCGCAGCTTGCGTTCTTTCTCCAAGGCCTTATTGATGATCCGTTCCAGTTCCGGAGGAAGGTCCGGGTTCAGCCGGACGGGGGAGGTCGGCGCCTTATGGAGGATGGCGTCGAAGATGACCGCCGACGTGTTGCCCCTGAAGGCTTGCTGGCCGGTGGCCATCTCATAAAGGACGACGCCGAAGGAGAAGAGGTCGGTGCGGGCGTCCAGTTCTTCTCCCCGCGCCTGTTCGGGCGACATGTAGGCCACCGTGCCGACCGCGGTACCGGGGCTGGTTAGGAATTCCTCCGCTGTCATCGTCGGCATGGCAAGGGCGACCTTTTCCTCCGCTTTCGGCCTCCACTCATGCAGAAGCTTGGCCAGTCCGAAATCCAGAATCTTAGCCTGCCCCGAATCCGTCATGAAAATATTGTCCGGCTTGATATCCCGATGGATGATCCCTTTGGCGTGGGCGGCCTCCAGCCCCCCGGCGACCTGTATCGCAAGGTCGACGATTTGGTCAACGGCCAGCCGCTTGCCTAGCAGATATTCCCGTAGCGTCTTCCCCTCCAGAAACTCGAGCGCGATGAAGTGCTTTCCTTCATGTTCATCGATGTCGTAGATGATGCAGATATGGGGATGATTCAGTGCGGAGGCGGCCCGTGCTTCGCGCTGGAAACGCTCGACGGCCTGGTGGTCGTGGGCCAGCTCTTCTGGCAGAAACTTCAGGGCGACGGCGCGCTGGAGCTTGATGTCCTCGGCCTTGTAGACGATTCCCATCCCGCCACGGCCAGTCTCATCGATGATCCTGTATTTTCCGGCGATAAGGCTTCCCTTGGTCAACCCTTGGACAGGCGTCTGGAGAGTTTTCGTTAGTAAGGAAGGACTTTGCTCTCCCCCACCAAGCGGTGCCGCACAGCTCCCGCAAAACTGGGAGGTATCAGGGTTCTCAGAGTGGCAGGTCGGGCACGTGATGACCAAGCGAGTTTCCCTCCTCTAATTTGCCTCAGATTAACAGAGGGATGGGCGGGAAGTCAAACCTGGTGCACCTGAGGTGATTCGAACCTCCGACCTTTGGATCCGGAGTCCAACGCTCTACCCTCCTGTGCATATGGGGGAAACCCCATTTTCAGGGGGAAACGTCTTGTTTTCCTTTACGCACCTTTAGTCAGAATTAAGCGCGTTTACGCATTTTTTGTGACATGGCTGTGACACGGGGAGAGGTCTGCCTGAACTATTTCTTGCTAGCCGGGACAAGCCGCTTGAGTTCCTCGAACCAGTTCTGGACAAGGATCATTTCGGTGACAGGCGTAGGCTTTCTTTGGTCGAGCTTGACCATGAGAAATCGCTGCGAGTCGAGGGACAGGTCATAGCCACGTATGGGCGCGCCGCCCAGGTATCCGGGTTTCTCAAAAAGCAGCCGCGGCTTGCCGGTCGCGAACCCGCCGTCTGTCCGGACATTCACGGCCCACACCTGATTCTCCCATCGATAGAAAAGCTGTTTGCCGTTTCTTGCCCACAGCGGCTCGTCGCCCCCTTCGGTCGATATCTGCTGTTTCATTCCTGGGCCGGGGAAGGCCCGGACGTAGACCTCGTAGCGCTTTGACTCATCAGATGCATAGGCTATCCAGCGGCCGTCGGGCGAGAATTCGGGGTGCATCTCATTGAATTGTGAATTCAGGAACGGCGTCACGCGGCCCGAGCCGACGTCCAACATACCAATATCCGTCCCGGTATCTAGGTGAAATTCCACAAAAGCTAGCGTTTTCCCATCTGCAGACCAGGATCCCGGGGATTTGCCCGATTCATTTGTGGCAAGGCGCTCCATCGGGGAGCTTCCATCGTAGGGCTGCCAGAACAGGTTCGACTCCAGGGATTTTCGCCATGGAAAAAGAAGCCGTTTGCCGTCGGGAGTCCAGATCGGAAAACTCGACCTTCCCTCGCCAGTCAGCTTATAGTTCGTGCCCGTGCCTAAGTCATAAACCCAGACTGGCCTCTCTCGCCTATAAGTGGTATAGGCAATTCTTTGGCCGTCAGGAGAGAGACGCGGAGCGAAAAAAGCTGCCTGCAAGGCCGTGACCGGCTGTTCTACTCCTCTCTGATCCACCCACACGAGCGAATTCCTCGGGTCCGGACTAATGCCACCTGGTGCATATATGAGCGATCCGGTATCTGAGATCCCGGTTTGACCGGCTCCAGTGTTTTTGTTGCCATCTATGCTGAAGGCTTGCACGACGTTTTCCACGAGGGGGAAGGGTTGTCCGATGACCTCCAACCTGGCCAGATCAAATCGGACGGCCATGAGCGTCCCCTGCCGCAGGAAAACCAGGTGTCCTGAGGGAACGTACCTAGCATCTGCACCGTCCTGTAACAGGACATGCCACTCCCGTTTATCCAGTCTGAGCAGAGCAAGCCAGGGTTGTTGGTCCCCGGCTTGTCTCATCACGGTGAACACCACGGCCTTCCTATCGGGAAGCCAGGATGGCAGGCGGTGGCTTGCCTCCTCCCGTTTCGGGTCAGGCTTGGTCAAGGTCTCGGGCTTCCCGCCCTCAGCCGAAACCCTCGAAAGCCCGGCGGAAGATCCGTCTGAAAACACGATGCTGTTATCACGACCCCAATTCGCGCCAAAGAGCAATGAAACATCACACAAAGTAGCCGGGACACCACCTTCAATAGGAACTTTCTTCAACTTGCCGTCCGCCCAGAATCCCACCCAACTGTTGTCAGGCGAGAAGAAGGGATTGATGCCACCATTTGTCCCGGTGATGGGCTTAGCTTCCGATTGGTCCATTCTTCGCAGGTATAACCGAGGCATCGTCTGGGGGCCGGGATTCTCCTCTGTTGCACTATAGACAACGAACCTGGCATCGCTGGAAATAGCTATAGCCGTGCGGGTCGGGTGCCCCAGATCCTCGACCTCGGGCATGCCGGCCAGCCAGTGTTTCGGCTCGACCTTGATTGTTGATGCGACAACCGAAGAGGAAGGGGCGGGCCGAAAATACCTCATAAGCGCTGGCCCGATGAGGATTCCCGCGAGAAGCGCAACAGCGGTACAAGCAGCCAGCCACAGAAGTGAGGGCCGGCGGGAAACGCTTATTGCTTCGAAAGGGAAGGTCGCGGATTCTCTTATTTCAATACGGGCATCGGCGATGTCGTGAAAGCGTTCCCTGGGATCCTTCTCAAGGCACCGGCGCAGGACAGCCCGCACGTTGGCAGGCGTATCGGCTGGAAGCGATCTCCAATCCGGTTCACCCTTGAGGATATGGGCCAGGGTATCGGACACTGTTTCTCCCTGAAATGCCCTCTTCCCGGTCAGGCACTCGTAGAGGATGCAACCGAAGGCCCAAATATCGGCCCGCTTGTCCACGGACCGCCCGCGGGCCTGCTCGGGGCTCATGTATGCCGCGGTCCCCAGGATGACCCCCGGCTCGGTCATCTGAGCCGTGATCGTCGGAGAATTAGCGATGTCGATGCCCGTGGACTCACCCGTATAAGCTTTGGCCAACCCGAAGTCCAGGATCTTGACCTTGCCCTCGGGGGTGATCATGATATTCCCAGGCTTCAGATCCCGATGGACGACTCCCCTCTCATGGGCGGCTTCGAGTCCCTCGGCGACCTGCCGGCAAGTCTCCAGCGCCTCATCCATGGGCAGGACGCCTCGGCCCAGATGCGTTTGGAGCGTCTCCCCTTCGACCAGCTCCAAAACCAGAAACCGCAGCCCCTTTGCTTCTTCGAAACCATAGACGGCGGCGATATTGGGATGATTCAGCGTCGCCAGGAGCTTGGCTTCCCGCTCGAACCTCGCCAGTCTCTCAGGGTCCGTCGAAAACTCCTCCGGCAGGATCTTGATGGCCACCTGTCGGCCAAGATTCTTGTCCAGAGTCTGATAAACCTCGCCCATCCCACCCTGGCCGAGCTTTTCTAGGACTTCATAATGGCCGGCGATAACAGTCCCGGGGGCTACAACATATGCGGGCGATTGCAGAGTTTTCGTGAGGGACGGTCCATGATCGCGGGGGGCACCCAGCGAAGTCGCACAGTTGCTACAGAACCGGGCCGTATCGGTGTTGTCAGAATGGCACTTGGGACACTTGATGGCCACGCTGGCCCCCTTTTCTTTGCTGGCCTAAGGATAACGCCGTCAGGGAGGGAAGTCAAACGTAGCTAGGCGCAACATGACCCTCTCAATGCTCGATAAAATCTCACCAGAGAGACCTACACCGGCAAGTGCGTTCGAGTCACGGACGGCGGCACTAGACCTTCAGCGGCTATGATCTGCCATTTGCCGCCGTGTATAGACTTCGTTTTCGAGGTCTAGAAGAAGGTAATTCAGGATGTTCGGATCATTTCCAGGGCCGACGGCTAGCCCTTTCGAAAATCCTAGAGAAAATTGGAAGGTCCCTCCCGCCTGGTCGACAGAATCGTGACTGTGGCCATGCACGGTCACCCGCGGCTGGCTTTTTTCGATAAACGCCCGGATCGCCTTGCTTCCGATATGAATCGGGGAGTCGATAGAAATCCCGCCGTCCATGAACCCGTGCGGAGGGCAATGGAATAGATAAACGGTCTCCCGAGGGTCAGAGAAGCGGGAGATTCTCTCAAGGTCCCGGCTGATGTTATCTCTCCGGTCCCCGGGATCGAAGGCATAATCCAAAAGGTCCGCGCCGCTGGACCTCAGCCCCAGGACATTCAACCGATTCGCTAGCAGGGCCGCTTCGATCGCCCCCGGATCATCCGGAAGGACAGGCTCGTCTTCCTTGTCCCATTTTTCAAAATCTTTCATGAGGAACGGCGTGATCGGCACGAAGGGATACCCGACGATCGAAATGCCGGCGGCTAGAGCATAGGCGTGATCCGTGGGAACCGTGACCTCAGAAAATTCCCGGAGAGCCGTCTCCACGATGGCCCAGTCGTCATTTCCCGGAATGGCGAAGATGCGGACTCCCCTTCGGCCTTTCAGGAGCTTGCTGAAGCTTCTCCGGACACCGGCTTGTTGAATTTCGGGATTTGCCGATGCCGCGATGTCCCCTACGATGAAAAGAGTATCAACGCCCTCATCGAGAAGCCTCCCAATGAGCACGAACCTGGTTTCCAGTCCATGCAAATCGGAAACGGCAACGGCCTTCAAGTCACTCCCCCGCCGCGAACCCCGGAGGATATCTATCCTTCGAGGAGAGCCAGGCGTTACCTCCGGATAGATATCCGCCGCAGCTTCGCGTTTCTAACATAATTCTACCTCAAATCGAAGGTCTCGGCGCCGCCGTAATAGATTCCATTGAACAGGAGCTTGAGAGTTCCGTGGGGCTGGCGCAGACCTTTCCGTTATCGTCGATCAGCATCATGACCTTCCCCCCCGCTCAATGTGCCACCCGTGAAGTGCGATCTTCAAGCTCTCCTGGTCCGCAATACCAGGGAAGCTCGATCGCCATCAGGCGGATCCCCAAGGCGATAAGCCCTCAGGCACTATCCCCCACTATGCCCAAGGTACGAAGACGGGAATGGGATAACAAAAAGATAACAAGAACCAAGGATATGAGTTACTGATGTTTCTTTCTCTTGATATTCCTACGCCCACATAGCTCCAAGACAAAGACATACCCATCTCCCCCCAATGAGTATTTATGTAGGACGTTACCCCCTCTCTAATCTGCGCTAGTAAAAAAAGCATATGAGGAGAACGGCACTTATCTAAAGACCGGCCAGCCGTTTCCTGGCGTCGTCGACGAGCGGCCGGAACCGGGGCTCGCAGTCTTTCCAGAGGCTGATGAATTTTTCGAAGTTTTCGGCTGCCTTGCCCTTTAATCCTTTCTGTTCGTAGATCTTGCCCAGGCTATAGAAACTCTTAGCGTAGAGATCTCCCCAAGCAAACCGGAGGGTAGTCAAGAGGGTGATCTTTTCATAGTTCTTGAGTGCATCGTCGACGTCTCCCATCTCGAGGCAGGCTGAAGCTAGGCTGTCAAGATAAAGTGCATTATTACCCGATCCGTCAATGGAGTCTCTTGGGCAATTAGCCAGGGTTTCGTCGAGGAGCTTCAGAGCATCAGGCAAGTTCTTTCTGGCCAGCGTCAACCTTCCCAGAAGGTAGGGAGTGTTCTCTTCCTTATTCCTCAAGAACCTGGGAAGAAGGCGATCAATCTCCCCACAAAGCTTTTCAACTTCAGGAAAGTCCCCTTTTTCCAATTGGGCGACGGCTTCCCAAAAATAGCTCTCTCTCTTGTTGCGGGCTCCGCTTTCCGGGACAAGGGCGTCTGCTTTCTTAAATTCTTCGAGCGCTAGTTCAGCCATCTGACTTGCCATGTAAACATGACCTCTATCGTAATGAAAAGTAAGCGGATCTATCTTTTCAAACAGCTCCTGATAGGATTTGAACCGAGTCAGGGCCTCTTCGGGTTTTCCCGTCAGGATGTCTATGCAATTAAGTCTCCACACGGCCCTCGTTTTTTCTCTATCACTTTTTGTGTTATCCAGCCAGGTCCGATAGAATCCGACGGCCTCCTCAAGATCATCTTTGCAATATGAAATATCTCCTTTCCACCCTGACCATATCGTTTTATCTGGACGAATAGTTATCGCTTGATCCACTTCCTGCGTTGCCAGGTCAAATCTTCTCTGCATTATGTAGCATGAACCGAGCCAGGCATGGCCTAAATCGTTTCCCGGGTTATTGGCAACAAATTCCTTCATGGTCTGCGTCGCTTTCTCATATTCCCCTAGCTCTGCATACTCGTCAGCGACATTGGTGTAGATCATCAGATCCCTCGGCCTGCTCTTCAATATCTTAGAGTATTGCTCTATGGCCAGATTCAATTCGCCTGACCAGTGATATGCCCAAGCGAGCAGGTGATTCCCGAGATAGTCGTCCGGGTAGATGTCCAGGACTTTCTTATACATCTCGATCGCCTTGGGATAGGTCTCCTCGGACTGCTTGTAATAATCGCCCTGGAGTATGTAGTATTCCCGTGGCGGCATCCGGTCTTTGAGCCGGAAGGCCTTCTCGTAGCTCTCCTTGCTCTTGGCAGATTGTCCCAGGTTCCCATAGAGGACTCCGAGCAGCCTGTGAGCCATGGCAAAATCGGGGTCGAGCTCGACGGCCTTCTTTAAAGGCTCGATTGCCTCGGCCTGTCTAGTAGCCAGATGAAGCCTTTCGCCCTCGACATAGTATTTCAGAGCTTCGGGGTTCCTGGTCATCACGTTCCCGATCTCCACGTCGATGTCCGAGGCCAGCTGCTCCTGAGTGATGTTCAGGCCTTGCTTGATCTCCTTGACGAGGCCATCCAGCCCCCCTCCCAAGATATTCTCTATAGTCTGCGGTTTCATCGAGAGCGTGGCTTGCGTCTCGCCGGTTTGGCCATTGACCAGAACGGCTGTGATGATGAGATTCGGGCCGGCCTTGACGAAACTCGCCTCAAGAAGGCTCGTCACCTCGGCTTCCTGGGCGATCTTCTTGATGTTATCGGAAGTCAGGGCTTTCCCTTCGGTGAGGTTCAGTTTCTTGAGCACACCGTTCACTTCGTCCTGCCGCAACACCTTGAGGTATTTTGATGCGGAGAGGCCGGTGGTGAGGAGCATCGGAAAACCATCGCGCCAGTTCTCGAGGCTGGCATCGCCTGAGTAGTTTACAAAGGGGAGGACGGCGAGAGAAGGTTTCCCGGATAAAACGAGTTGACCCTTGTTATGAGAGGGAGGGTGCCAGAGGAGGATTGCGAGGACGACAATGACTATGAGAGCAGCGGCAGGGAGAAGAAGCTTCTTCGGCGTGAATTTGACTGTGAATTCCTTCGATGTCAGGGCTTTTTTCTTAGAGACGATTCGATCCGTTGTGGGGAGGCCCTGTTCTATCCGTCCGAGCTCCGCCCCGAGCTCGGCCGCACTCTGAAACCTCTTGTCTCTGTCCTTAGCCAGACATTTGAGGATGACCCCGGCAAGGTCATCGGATACGTGGGCGTTGAGCTTCTTCGGGTCCTCGGGCGCTTCATACCTCTGCTTATGGGCAACGCTGAGCGGAGTATCGCCAGAAAACGGAATCCGCCCCGTGACCATCTCATAGAGAATGACCCCTAGCGAATAGAGATCAGACCTCTGGTCGACCTCTTTCCCATCGACCTGCTCTGGGCTCATGTACTCGGGCGTCCCGATCAGCACCCCGGCGCCCGTGATGCCTCTCCCCGAGAGCGACCGGGCGATCCCGAAGTCCATGATCTTGGCATCCCCGTCCTTGTCGATCATGATGTTGCCGGGCTTCAGGTCCCGGTGAACAATCCCCAGCCTGTGCGCCTCCTCCAACCCCTCGCATACTTGCCTGGCAATGGATACCGCGGTTCCTATGCTGAGCTGTTTTGCCCTATGGAGGAAGCTCTTCAGGTCCTCTCCCGGCACGAACTCCATGGTGATGAAAGTCGTGCCCTCGGCCCTGCCTAGGTCGAACATCCGGCAGACGTTCCTGTGGCTGATCTTCCGGGCGAGCTTAAGCTCGTTCGAGAACCGCTCGACCGCTTCTTTATCCAGGGTGATCTCGGGACGCAGCAGCTTGAGGGCGACTTTCTCTTTGATGTCCGTGTCCTGGACCTTGTAGACCCGGCCCATGCCGCCGTGGCCGAGTTCCTCAATGACCTGGTAGCGGCCGGCGAATGTGGAGCCTGTCGTCAGTTCGCGGACGGGTGTCTGGAGAGTTTCGGTCACGACCGGAGGATGACCTTGGGGCGGAGGAAGCTGGGTGCCGCACTCCCCGCAGAATTTCAGGGTATCAGGATTGTCAGAATGGCAGGTCGGGCACTTGTTGGCCAAGCGAACTCCCCTTTTCCAGCTTGGCCTCAGATTAACAGAGGGATGGGCGGGAAGTCAAACGTGGCGTGCCTGAGAGGATTCGAACCTCCGACCTTTGGATCCGGAGTATCCTGACGGCCCCCATGCTATTTCTTCAACTCGTACTTAGCCAGCAGCGTCTCGAAGCTCGAGTTCCCCTGTAGCGGGCGCCAGCGTGGGTCCATCCTTAGCCAGGGCACGCTGATCCAGCCCTGCCGGGAAATAAGA
>Ga0187886_1000970_pt1 | contig 29046 bp, 25 predicted proteins | sample June2016WEW_20_1_FD_133001 | JGI IMG/M metagenome (GOLD analysis project Ga0187886, IMG submission 133001) | Peatland microbial communities from SPRUCE experiment site at the Marcell Experimental Forest, Minnesota, USA - June2016WEW_20_150 | ecosystem: Environmental > Terrestrial > Soil >...
GCGCACCAGCCACTCCAAGATCCCGCGTGAGCTCTGTAGCTTGTGTCATCCCAGTAGTCATAGCCGTTAACAGAATTCGAGTCGCCAACACTCCAAGCAGTTCCAGGGAAGGCACCCTCAAAACCTTCGCTGAACACTACTCCTGCGGGTTGAACATCTGTTGTTGCAACTCTAGATTCCTCTCCATTTACCTTTGCCTTTACTGCAAGAGACATTAGTGGCGCTGCTGCAATGAGCATCAGCAAAACCAACACAGATAACAGAATCATTTTTCTTCTCATTCTTTTCACCTCCCTTCGCAGGCGCTATATTCATTCATGAAATAGCGGTAGCTTATTTGTGAATTAACAGATAAAAGTTTTATGTAGAACAGTGTTCTGTATGATTCTTCCATTCGGCAGCTTCGGCAACGTATAAACAGCTGCAGGCGGATAGTTCCCGCCCAAAATTGTGATGCTAAATAGCGCGCGCGCAGCCTCAAAACTAACTTTTCCCATTCTCTTAGACTATTTTTAATTTCGCGTGCTATGCGCAATTTCACAATTGACTTCAATGTGTAAATCTGTGGCTTCTGCTGGATTGGCACGCACGTTCTTGTAAATCATGGAAGATACAAATTGGATGAAAGTGATGTATATGTGGAAGGATAGGGGCTCATATGCTCAACAGTAGTATAGAAACATACCACGAGCATAGAGAAGCATAAACTAGCACGCAACATCGTGCTACAATGGTCATACAATCTCGCCTTAGGTGTGGATTCCACAAGACACAATTTTGTCCATTGTGGAATACAAGATTTCAAGCGCGCGCGCAGCAAAAGAGCGCGTGCGAAGTTTTCTATAGAAGACCTTTCTATAGAATTACTCCTCGTATGGATATTAGGAAGATTGAGTAATAAAGTCTGGGTTGAAATGAAAGTGCGCTGTGTATCTGAAGAAAACAAGATTCGTCTTGAAATTGAAGAACGAGGAAGAATCAAGGTGTTGAGGCTGGAAGAGAAGCAGATTTGTTGGGAAGGGTTCAGAGAGCTGCGTGGAGAACTGGTACGTGGTGTCCCTAGACGGAATGGAAAAGACTGTCTAAAATACTGCCGCCATGAAGGCTGCGATTTTGGCAAACGCGGCTAAGTGGAGCTACATTTTTGGATGCAAGCGAGCGCAATGATCCTTTCACTTGACTAGTTCCTTTATGAACAATCATGACGATGAAGAAATGAGAGCGGGGAACCACATTGGAGTTTCTTGACAAAACCTCTTCGGAACACAGATTGGTTGAGGATTTCTTGCTGAAAGCGCTGAAATCGGGCGCGTCAGACGAGTTGTACGAGATTGTCAAACATCAGGTTGCAGCCGGCGGCAAACGAATCAGACCTGCGATGACCATATTGTGTTGCATGGCCGTTGGCGGAAAGAGTGAAGCTGCTATTCCTGCAGCCGCTGCGATCGAGTTGGTTCACAATTACACGTTGATTTTCGATGACATAATAGACCGGTCTGAGTTGAGGAGAGGCTTGCCAACAGTCAGAGCAAAGTATGATAATGTTATGGCTATACTGGCTGGAATGCATTACAGAGAGGCAATTTTCGAAGCAGCAAAGCAGAGTCCGAGGCCGACAGAGATTGAAGAGATCTTGAGTAGTGCGCTCAGAAACATCATCGAAGGAGAAAGGCTGGATATCTTGTTTGAACAAGCGGGGCGAGAAGCGGAATACATTCAAAAAATGATGTACAAGTCCATAAGTGAAAAGGACTATTTCGAAATGATCGGAAAGAAAACTGCCGCTTTGTTTGAGGCCGCCTGTAAGGTGGGAGGTGTTGTAGGCAACGGACCACCAGATCAAGTGGATGCATTATCAAGATTTGGCTGGAACTGCGGACTAGCTTTTCAGGTTACAGACGACTTGTTAGATATCACCGCAAAGAAGGAAGAATTGGGCAAAGAAATAGGAAAAGATATCAAAGAGCACAAACTCGGAAACCTAGTCATTCTTCACAGTTTGAAAGAACTCTCTGAAGTCGAAAGGAACAGGCTTTTTGAAATATTGAGATCCCGCGTGATTGGTGAGGCCGAAGTGAACGAAGCCATCAGAACTATATCTTCAACAAGCGCTGTCAAGCAGGTATGTAAGGTCTCTAAGGATTTTGCATCACGTGCAAGAACAAGCCTGAACATCCTTCCGATTTCTGAAGCGAAGAATACATTGTTGGAACTGGCAGTCTTCATAGATAGAAGGAGTTTCTGATGCGCAGCGCACTAGAAGTGCGTGTTGAATCGCGCAATCTCACAAAAACTGAATACTGTGGGCACAAGGAAATATGGAGTGAAAACAGATGAAGCTACTTAAGGTCAGCCTTATGGTATTACTTTTGCTCGTTTCCTATTCGACTTTGCATGCTCCCATAAAAAATGCTTCTGCAAGCTCAAAGGAGAGCATCCAAATCTCTCCAGACGGGAACGGAATCAGAATCGTTGTTGGAGATATTGAACTCTATTTCAATGCGAGCAATGGCGGAGAAATCACGGAATATTTCGATCTGACCGTTGATCCTTATCGTTCAAGAAATCTGGTAAACGTTAAATGGGCACCCTACTACAATCTTCTTCCGTTGTTCACGTCTTTGTTCTATAAGCCTCCCAACATCACGTTGGTTCTTTCGACTGGTGGGGATCGTAGTGCCAAGCTTTGGGTGATTAGTAACTCTAGCGAATACGTGATTCTACAGTCTTCTTCAAGGATCATCGGAAATGCGGGTGAAGTTGCCAAAGATGTTCACGGAGACACTATTTATGTGAATTCCACATGGATTGTACACGACACTGGTCTTGTCTCGGTTGAGAGAACTTTTCTTGTTCCAAGTTACGCGACTGTTCCTTCCGGGTGGAGATGGTATCCCTTTTACCTGACTAGGACGGCAGGCTTCGATTACAACGGGACCTTTTTCATGTTCAACACGACATACGCCCGCGCTTCAGTCGTTAACCAAGCCACATATAGAGACATGTTCAGCCTGTTCAGTGTTCTACCCAAGGACGCGGGGCACGTCTCGGGAGTTGCCTTGCCCTTTTCTAACACTAGCATCGGAGGAGATGGAACGCACAACATCCTCATCGCCTACAAATATGACGAATTGACGAGTGTCGATGAGTGGAGATCAGACAACTACTATAGTCAAAGTAATAATGTAGTAGAAGGCGGCGCAGTACACGAGTTTAGTAAAGCTACGAACATTTCCACTCACACTTATCACATGATCGTCAATTTCACACGTCAGCCCATAGACGAGAAGAGAGTTCAGGACTTTGCAAACTACTATGCAGACAACCCATCTATCGCCTTGCCCATCGAATGTTCTGTCACTGCAAACAAAGACCTCTACACGCCCGGGGACTACTATGCCTTCTATGGATCTGGAACATCACACTATGATTTGACGCGCCTCACCGCCAGACTCACCGTAATGAACAGCTCAAGCCGGATCGTGTATCGACGAGACTATGGACCAGCGAACACCCCTGCTGAACAAACCTTCAACGTGACACTGCTGACAGGAACCGCAGCTCCAAAGCCAGACAACTACACGGTTTCGTTTCAGATTTTCTCCCCGTTTGGAATAGTCATATCGTCGAGCAGCAAGGCAATCACAGTAACTACCGCACTCTAACGAAAAGAGTTGGACGTACATCACAGTTACAGAGGGAAGGTACTGCACCGACCACCCAGTATTAATCAGTGCCAGAAAAGAGGAAAATCACCTTGGAAAAATATGACGTGGTGATCATTGGAGGAGGAATCGCCGGACTCTCCACTGCTCTACCTATATGCAGGAAGACCGATGTGAAGCTTCTCCTCGTCGAGAAAGGTCCTATTGGAGACCCAACAAAGACTTCGCCCTTCACTTTTCCAGACGTAGTTGAACGTTTCCAACTATCTGACGCTGTGCTCCAGAAATACAAACGATTCACCTATAGATCCCCGACTGGGGTCACTGCGTCTTTTGAATATGAAAGCCCTGCCTTCGTAACCTTGGACTACCAGAAAGCTTGCGGTATAATGCTTAAAATGATGTTAAAGGAAGGCAATGCGGCCGTAATGGAAAACACTGAAGCCCTTGACTTGGAAGCAAGCAAAACTGACCTGAAACTGGCCCTTTCAAACTCGAAGAGTGTTGTATGCAATGTTTTGGTCGATGCATCAGGAAGCAACTTCTTCATATCGCGTAAACTTCGAACCAAGCTTCCTACACTTTACAGCCACCCCTACGGCGAGTTTCTTGAAGGATGCGAAATTGAAGATCCAGAGGAAATGTGCATCTTTTCTGGCAACAAATACGGAAATGGTGGGGGATGGATGTACCCCATCGACAGGAAGACAGCGCGGTTCGGCTTTGCAACAGTTACCCGATCAAGTGTTTATCCAAGGGACATTGTCGAAAAAAACTTCAGAGAAGCAATCAGAAACTTCTATCCTTATAACGAGATGCTATCAGGCGCCCAGAGAAGAAGATCAGAATTTGGAACAATACCCTTTGGCCCCATCAATAATCTTGCGCATAGGCAATTCCTGATTGTCGGAGACGCCGCAGGTCAAGCAACACCATGGTACGGTGAAGGAGTACGACCTGCCTTGGAAAGCGGCGAGATGTGCGGCAAAACCATTGCTGAGGCCTATCAAAATGGACAACTTAACGCCAGAACCTTAAACAACTACCAGCGCTTATGGGACGCCAAAAACAGAAAAACGTATTCAAACCGTACAAGAGCTGGCTTCAGATCATACTTCAGAAATCAAGAACAGTGGGACAATTCCGTCAGATACCAAGCTTCGCTAGCACCCCAAGAAATGATGGCTATAATCAGATATGGCAAATGGCCAACCTCTCAATCAAACATACTTCTTCGGTTTTATCACCGCATGCGCAGTGTCATAGGCCTATCGCAATAATAAGGTTCGCGTAACCGCCTACTCGACAGACTTAGCATAAGTACGCCTCTTGAATCTGTGGATGCAAAATGACAAACAAACCCGCACGAATTGTCATTCTGTGGAACGTCAAGAGAATTCTAGGCAAGATGAGGGAAATGCTGTTCTATAAGAAGCTTGACTGGAATTTCATAAGCAAACCCCTGAAAGAAGACCCCAGTGAACTCTTCAACATCCATCGCCCCACCATTGAAGATTATGGGTTGAGGTACCGTGTTGATGGAAAGGCTAAGACCTGCTATGACTGGTGGTACTCCGCCATTCTCAAAGACACAGAAGAAAAACTCTATTTCTTCATTCTTGCCTTTCATCCAAAATGGAGCTTCTTCAGAATCATCCGAACAAACATGCGCGCGCGCGCTAAGCAGAATTCTCTTCCCAAATTTCCTGGTCTTGGATGTGACTTCCATGAGAAAATTGGTTATTCTGAACACGACGAAGCGATTGACATATGGGTTTCGAAAATCACAAAACCAGAATCTTCAAAGAGAACATTTGCGAGAGTTACTATCAAACCTTGCAAGAGCCACCTGATTTTGAAAACAGACGACATGACTCTGGATCTGAATTTTACCAGTCTAGGCATGCCTTTCTGGATAAACAGGGGACGCGAAGCGATATGCTCCCCCAAAGGTGATTCAATGAGTGGATTCTATGACGTTTCCCAAATTGAAGGTTCTCTCAAGCATCTAGCAGAGAAAACAGCAATCAGTGGTGTTGGCATTAACGAGCATCTGATGTCGTTCATCCCCCCTGAACGTTTCTGGAAAAGGATAGACGGTATTTTCTTCTGCACCGACCAGGTCTACTGTGCAATATGGTACCTAGAAAACCAAATCGAAGCAAGACGTTTCGAGTACAAAGACGGTGCAGTTTTCATCCGAGCAACCCAAGAATACCTAATACCAATAGATCTGAATGTCGAATACCTAGAATTTGACAACCACAAACAGGTCCCTATAAAGATTCGCATCCAAGTAGATACAACAAAGGGAAAGTTGAACGCAGTGGCAGAGGCTATAGCCGAGACAGAAAAGCAGTTAGCGCTTAAGATCACAGACGGCAACTTCATTTTTGAAGATGGAAGAAGATTGAGGCTGACAAACGGTTACGGTCAGCACGCTTTACATTAGTCATGTGCTTCTGCTTAGGAATTCCGGCTACCTGAGAGAGCAAAGTCGCCATCGTAATATAGTCTCAGGCAGCCCGCGCGCTTTCAGTTGTCTGGAAAATGTTATAAACCCGCGCTTTTTTCTTTTCATTTCACTAGTGTAAAGAATAGAGGTGAGGCTAATGAGTGAAAAACTTCTTCAAGAGATCAGAGATGAACTTCGCAAATCCAATTCAACTCTGAGCAAGATGTTGGAGGGATTTGAAGAATACGTGGAGTTTAGGAAAAAACAAAGCCGATTAACAACCAAATGAGATAAAGTGCCAGCATATTGCCAACCGACGGATAGAAGCTTCAAAGGTGTATTCTCTAGAGTCAGAAACGTCTGATGTAAAGAACGCCTATAACTAGGACACTTTTTTTACGCTTGTGTAACCAGATAGATTTGAGGTGAACGATACGCCAGGCATTGAAAGGTTGATCGATATTGGGAACAAAGTAGATTCAAAGGCACTTTTACGAAACATAGCACGTGCGCTTAAAAACCCCAAAACCAAAATCCTCAGAGAAAACATTCGCGAGATGCATAATAGAACCTGGTAAGAGCCACCTGACTTTAAGAACGATCACCACCTCAGTGGACCTGAATTTCACTAGCCTAGGTTTGCCTTTCTGGATAAACAGGGGACGCGAAGCGATAGATTCCCCGAGAGGCGATACGATGAGTGGATTCTACGACGTTTCCAAAGTCGAAGGTTCACTTGAGCATGATGCGGAGAAACAAGGGATAAGTGGTGTGGGTGTCGACGAGCATCTGATGTCATTCACCCCGCCTGAACGTTTCTGGAAGAGGATAGACGGAGTTTTTTCTGCACTGACGAGGTCTACTGTGCGTTGTGGTATCTGGAAAATGAAATAGACGCAAGGGGATTCGAGTACAAGGATGGCGCGGTTTTCATCCGTGCGACTAGAGAATACTTGATACTAATCGATTTCAAGATCGAATACTTGATTTGACGACCTCAAGCAGTTTCCCATAAAGATTCGCATCTTAGCAGATACAACAAAAGGAAAGTTGAACGCAGTGGCACGGGCTATGGCTGAGACAGAAAAGCAATTGGCGCTCAAGATCATCGATGGCCAGTTTGTTTTTAAAGACGGAAGAAAATTAAGGCTAACAAATGGATATGGTCAGCACGCTTTACATTGAAAGCTGTGCCATTAAGTGAATAAAGATTGGTGTTTAGTCTTCATGATTTTCTTTATGTTTTTTCACTTCCTATTTCATCAATTCAAAGAAAAGGTTGATGCCAATCGCGCGCGCTCGACGCCTTTTACACAAGCTGGAACTAATGAATCCTTATAAAGAACGTTGATCTTCAGTGAAAATAATGTTCGCGTGAAAGAAATGACAAGCATCAAAACTTTGCTGATTAATGTCCAAGGTCCTTCAACATATCCCCATTTGGGATGTGCCCATCTACTGTCTTCTTTGAAATCAGCAGGACATGAGGTAGACTTTTTGGATCTTGCATTTGTCAAAGATGCTAGACAAGGACGAAGAAAATTGCTGGAGAAGTTGTCTAGCAATCAATTTTCCCTTGTTGGTTTCTCTCTAAATGAGAAAGAAGAAAGCTATAAAATGGCATTTGATCTTGCAAAGAATACAAAAACTTCTTATGGTCTCCCCGTTATTTTTGGAGGTGCGCTTTTCGGACACCCAGAACTATGTGTCGAATATCTTTCACTGCCCTTTGTCGACTTCGTCGCAAGTGGAGATGGGGAACTAACACTTCCCCGCTTAGTTGAGGCTCTGAACCGCCCGAAACTAGAGGAAGTACCAGGGCTTTGGAGAAAAACAAAGAACGGAAAAATCATCGCGCCTCGAACAGAAAGCTCTATTGAAGATCTTGATTCTGTCCCCTATCCTTGCTATGACGACTTCAACCTGCAGGAATATTCCCCTGCTCTTCCCATCTTGACCAGTAGAGGTTGCCCATGGGGAAAATGTAGATTTTGCAATGATATTGCTGGGGCAGCTTGTCATTTCACATATAGAGAAAGATCCGCTGAAAATGTCTTTGCAGAACTGAGTTACCTTAAACGCAAATACTCTTCAGTAAAGATCTTCCCTTGGAACGATCAGATGATATGCTTTAATCTTACTAGACTTAGGGAAATTTGTGACTTGATACGTGAGTCGGATCTTGAGATTTTCTGGGCTGGAGGAATCTATTCTATGCCCGGTCTAGGCAGGGAAGTATTTCAAGACATGTTTTCGGCTGGTTGTCGCGCAATTAGCTTTGGCGTTGAGAGTGGAAGTCAAAGGATCTTATGGAGGATGCTCAAGGGGACAACAGTGAAAACGAACGAACGAATCATTAAAGATGCGAATAGGGCTGGCTTGAAGGTTCGCACAGGTTTCATAGTTGAGTACCCAGGTGAAACACGTGAGGATGTAGAGAAAACTATTGCTTTCCTGAGAAAAACAATTGACTACATAGATAGTGTGACAATTAGCCCTTTCTCGTTGAGACTTGGTTCGCATATTCAGCGACACATAGAAGAGTACGTACCCGCAGGTCTTCTTCGCGACATCAAGCGGCCTCCATTCACCACAAAGTTTGCCTATCCAGTGAAATTGAAGAGAGAACACGTAGAGAGTGTTCAAAGGCTTGAGGAATTTGTAGAAGATGCAGGGAAACAAAGGGAACTCACTGTTTGCGGCTATAATGTTGCATACTTCCAGTCTAGAGATGGGTTGAGATCCGCCCTGCGGCCGATGTATGCTCGGGGTATTCGTATATGGAGGCATTCCTTCAAATCCATGGGGTATTTGTATGTGCAGAGACTCCTTCGGAGGTATTATCGAATGCGCTCGCGCGTTCGCTTGTGAGCGCGAGCTGCGCTAAGCTTTCATACTTTCCGGCGCTCAAAAAGCAAATACCTTGCGCACACCCCTTTTTATGTTTTGCATGAAACTGTCTTCGGAACCACGGGTTACTCAATCGACAATGATCTTCAGTTCGGGAATCTCCCTTTTTATTGAAGCCCCTGTCGCGCTTAGGACTGGACGAAGAACTTTCAACTGATACGTCTTTCAGACCGACGATGACTTCAGCAGGAACACATCTTGTTGACTGTGGTGCAGCTTCGACATTTATTGGCAACGTTGAGCGACTTCCATTAACCACAGCATTCACCTGTCAAATGAAGTTGAAGAAAGGGCACGGGGAGCGTATTGAAAGGCTCAAGGAATTGGTAGCGCGCGCTAAATTTGAATACTCCTTCATTATTACATTATTATATTCATTATGCATACTTCTGTCAATTCATGGACTTTGATTCAATTGATACGATGATGGAGATTGGAAGCGGCTCAGGAAAACAAATCGAAGTCATAAGAAAGCTTCACCCAGATGTTTGCTTTTATGTAATTGATGTACCACCGCAACTATATGTATGTGAACAGTACTTGTCTGTCTTGTTCCCTGATTCAGTAGTCTCGTACAGAAGAACACGAACAATGAAAATCATTCCTGAGGAACGTCAGGGAAAAGTGTTCATTATCGGAAATTGGAAAATCCCTGAATTGGCAAGTTTGAACTATGACTTATTTTGGACTAGCGCAAGCTTCCAAGAAATGGAACCTGATATTGTATTAAACTACCTGAAATATGTAAACCAACAAGTGAACAAGTATGTGTTTCTTTGTGAAGTAATGGAAGGGCAACAGCTTGCCAATGTGAAAGGTGAATACGGAGTTCTCGAACGGACAAAGCTTGAGCATTACAGAATAGGACTTCGAGATTTTAGACTTCAAGATTTGTCGAGAGCTGTCTTTCCTAGCTACATATCGCGTGCGCCACTATAGTTTTTCGTTTCGGTTCAGAAAACAATCGAAATATCCTCCTCAAGTAAGTGTAAGATGCGCGCGGTGATCAACATTCTCACATTTCAGTTTGAACGGCCTAGACTAAGAGGTAACTATAAGAACTGTGTATGCAACATAAGAATCGTGGTCAATTTGCGTAGAGAGTTTCCTATTTTCGTTACCTTTCTTCTCTTGATAGGTACAACTGGATGTATAGTTCACCCCAGTATGCTCAATGTGCCTGCTACTAATAGTCACATTATAGACTTTCCAATATTTCCGGAAGATGAAGAGCCTAAATTGCTGACTAAGCCTGATCTATCTCAAGAATGGCTTTGGTTAAGTGCAAAATGTTGGGATACAAGAGGAGAAGACGTGCTAATTGTGCTGTCCGTTGCCAAGCAATTTGCGTACCTTTTACTCCGTATAGAAGGTAGACAAGGGAGGATAGATTTCGATATTACAGAGTCTAGTTATGAAAATGGATTTTTAACAGTAGGCACAACATATCCACGTCTTGTATTTGACCTACACAACCCTCACAGATGGACTGTTTATATTGATGAAAATAGGACACTTGTAGTAGAACAGACCTATCGTGGCGCACCTTTATGGTACTGTAAAACTACGGACGCCAAGGATATGCTTAGAATAACCAATTCCTCGTTTTTTGGAGGCTATGACGGTCCGTCCTCGATAACTGGCTATTACACAGAAGGAGAGGAAACAATCAACTTTTCAGGATATGGCATATACGAACATACATGGCTTTATGGCGAACAGGGCGCTTGGATTGGAGCCGACGCCAGATGGATGTTTTTCCATGATGACCTATGGTATGGCATCGTGGTGCTCACAACCGACACCAAAACAGACGAAATTTTGACGAGGACTGGACGCCTTGCCATTGAAGGCGATCCCTCCAAAGTATATAGATTTGATGATTTTGAGTGGCAGGATGATGGGAAACAATACCCCACAGCAATTAGGATTTATGGAAATTACACCGACTTACAGGGTAATTATGTTGGACAAGTTGATTTATCTTCTTCAACTTATACTTATTTTGGCATTTGGTTGGTGACCGATTTTGCTGGTGTAATTGGTGATGCTTTATTTGATGGTTTTAGTTGGAGCGAAATTCATAAGCCTTCACGCGCGCCGTGCATTGGCGACATCAACGGCGACGGTGTTGTTGACATTTTTGACGCAATAATCTTGAGCAATGCCTTCAACAGTGTGCCCACCAGTCCTAGCTGGAATCCCAACGCAGACCTAAACAATGACGGCAAAGTGGACATTTACGATGCCTTGATATTCTCGAACAATTGGAACGCCCAATCGGAAATTAACCAAGGTGAAATCCTCAATTACTTGGATTATAATTTGAACCATCGTCAAGAGATAGGGTTGTTAGATTTCGTATTTACGCTTGACAGCTACGACATGCTTGGGATAGAAATTCCAAACAGAACTCAGACAATAGAATATCTGAATAGCATACAATCAGACGAGGGAACTTGGCTGACTGGGCAAAATCATTATGTTCCGATAACGGCTCAGGTTCTGATGTTTTACAATAGATCAGGAGTAAAGCCGGCAAAATCTCTGGAACCTTTCTTCTCAACTATCGATACTTGGGAAGAGGTCGTTAAACACGTTCAAACCTACGACTCAGGGAACATTTGGGGTGGACTATGGGGATATGTCACATGCTATGTTGTTTATAAGGGAGAGAGCCCTCCTTGGACGAAAGAATTTTTGGACGCAGCAAATAGCCACTTTGACACGTGGGCTTACGATAATCATCAAAGAACGCATCTTATAATGAATCTCTTTCAATTGGGTGCATCTGTCCCAAGAATCAATGATGTTTTGAACATTGCGCTAAATCAGCAGAAAGGAGATGGCAGCTGGGACTCCTCTTTACCAGAAACGGCTTTCATGGCAGGAGCCTTGCAACTAATAAGAAACCAGACAACCGTTGACCAAACTTTGATAGACTCTGCTATTCAAGGGTCTATCAACTTTACTGAAGGCTGTTACAGAAGGATTGAATCTGGCGGTAAATTTTATGCAGGTTTCGCATCCAATCTCACTGAACAGAATCCTAATCCTTGGGCAACTGGACTGGGCATATACTCGTCTTTGAATCCTGAAAGCGACGTTTGGCTAAGATGGTTTGCACGTGTGCATGGAAGCTTCGTGTATTTTCCGGAAAAGCCAATAGTCAACGAGCAGATAGACTTCAACGCGTCAGCCAGCTACTCACCAGGAGGAAACGTAACAAGCTACGAATGGAACTTTAACGACGGTAACACTGCAAAAGTAACGGTGCCTATGATGAACCACACTTATGCTCTGCCAGGGAACTACGCTGTAACTCTAAACGTGACGGACGACAACAACCTATGGAACATGACGACAAAAACAATAAGAGTGTATTCTGAGCGCGTTTATACGTTCAGTGTTTCATGGCAGGGCTTGAATTATACGATAATCGCTTTGAGCAACTCGACTGTAGCGAACTTCAATTTCAATTATTCGTTGAAACAAATAAGTTTCAACGTGACAGGCTTATTTGGCACAATGGGCTACTGTAACGTTTCCATTCCGAAAACATTTATGTCGTGCGATTTTCCAAGCCAATGGAACGTGAGTGTTGACGGCTCTCCAATAGACGATCTTAGGGTCACAGAGGATACCAACACATACTTGTTCTTCACCTATGGTCACTCTACGCATGAGATAATTGTTGTGGCTGTTAATGTTGTGCCAGAATTTCCATCGGTCGTAGCCCTGCTCTCGATTTTGATGGTTGTCTCGCTCGGTTATGTCGCCGCAACAAGAAGACATCCGAGAGATTAGGAAGGAGACGAAATCGTTTGAAAAAAGGTGAAGTCACACGATACGTTGGCGGTTTGCTTGCTTTGGTGGATGTTCTCGGATGGCAAAAGTGGTTCGGAGCAGCTGTCCTGGGGTTTGCTTTTGCACTTGGCTTAAGCAGCAGTTGTTCGCTGCTTCAATTTCAAGGATTGGTTGTCGCAATTCCACTGATTCTGTGTTATATTCAATCTGTCAACGATTGTTTTGACGTGGAAATAGACAAGATGAAGGAGAAAATCATGGGGAAGGAGCTGATAGTTTCAAACATAATTTCGAGAAAGATGGCGTTGGTGATGACTTTCTCGTTTCTCCTGGTTGGGCTTGTGTCCGCCGGATTTGCTTCTGTGAGTCTTTTTATAGTTGCATCTGCGATGGCATTGTTGGGGACGCTTTATTCGGTTCCCCCTTTCAGGCTCAAGATGAAGTATCCGTTCTCCACCTTGATACAATTCGCAGGCTGCTTTTTGCCTTTCCTCGCCGGCGTTGCTTCCATAAACTCCGTAACGCTCCAAGCATTAATATTATCTTCAATCTTTGCAGTTCTGGCCATGATTCATAGGTTTGCCCACGAGATCAAAAACTACAAAGCCGATCTCGTGACAGGAAAAGAAACCGTGGCAGTCAGGAAGGGGTTAGAAACCACGACAAAGCTTTTCAGATTGTCCGCAATGCTCGGAGTGGTCGAGTATGCTGCTTTCTTTGTTCTAGGCTGGTTCAATACAGTTTCACTGTTCCTTTTTGTCCTTTATCTAGCCCTCATCATCGCACCCTAGGTTTGGCTCCGCCACATGCCTGAGCGTTTGAAAACGGTGTTCAGTCGTATAATAGTATTCTCCAGTTTCATTCTGCTGCTTGCCGTCCTTCTGTTGTATGGGAAGATTCTGGTTTGATCGAATCTCTTTTCCCAACATCCAACACGGCTAGGCGTGCCGAAACTAATAGTACAGCGGCGGGTATGAAAGCAATGTGCACGGTGGTATATCATTTCGGTAATGGAATCGTTGCCTGCGGTTCTCCGTGCAAGATTCTTTCCACGACTTCAAGAAAGATTTCCAAGTCCATTTTGATCCTGGCTCTTTTTTCGCCTCTGATTCCATACTCGTATCTATCCTTGGAAGTGCAGACGTTTCCTTTGAGTGGAATGACAAGGCCCCTAATATTGAATCTCCAGTGAACTGTTAAAGTGATCTTGGCCACCGTGTATGGGCCATGCTATGGCAATTAGTCTCTTGTACTTGGCTTGCTGTTTTCAAGCAGTCTGAGTACACTGGCGTGGTCGGTCGCTATTCTGAAGTCGAAGTTGATTCTCTTTGATTCTTTCTGCGCGCGCTTCTTTGACACAAAGATCACCCTACTGTTGATGTCGCGTGCGCCCACAGTTCTATCAACACGTGTTCTGAAACGAGCCAAGCTAGACTTGGTGGAAATGCGCGTTCCTTCCTTCGGATTTGATTATCTTCATTGATTTAACCATAATCCACTGTCCCTGAGCAAACATATCAATGATATTTCTATGGAGGACACAATACTCACAGGGTCATAATACACTTCGCCCCATTGACGTTTTGTTCTTCTTCTCACGTGGGCAACTAATTCGGGTGGCTGGCTCTTCCTGACTCGAGAATAACTCTTAAGAGAGCCTTTCTCTTTCAAAACTCCAAGAACAAGAACACCACGTATTCTTGACAGTTCGAGGAAGAATCATAAATTGAGCAAAAGCCAAAAAACTTTCACGGTGCGCATTCCAAGGCTGACCCAAAGCGATTTATGGCTGGCGGCAAAGGCCTCCACGCTTACAGTGGCCGTTGCAGCGCTATACTACCAGGATCTGGCGCTTATCTTCAATGATGCCCTCAAAAACGACGCAACAAGCTACATACTCGTCATACCAATACTTTTAGCTTACCTCATTTATCGCAAAAGAAAAATGCTCAGAGCAACCGTCGCGATAAGCGCGCAAGAGGAATCCAAGAAAAACTACTACGCGACACTGGGGGGGATCCTGCTTTCCTCGGCCGCAGTAATACTATACTGGTACGGAAGCTACACCTTCACCCCTTTAGAATATCACATTTTCAGCATGCCCCTACTAGTAGCAGGCCTAACACTGGTGCTGTTCAACCCTCAAACGTTGAGACAAGCACTATTCCCAATAGTCTTCCTTTTCCTTCTGGTTCCGCCTCCATCAGAAATCCTTTACGGCTTCGGCTCGGCGCTCAGCGTGTTCAGCAGCGAAGCCTCAGCCGCCATAGTCCAACTCTTTAGAATACCGGCAACTCTGACAGGAGAATACGGGACACCAACCATCATCATAACCCGCCCAGACAACACCACGATACCTTTTACAGTTGACATCGCCTGTTCAGGAATATACAGCATCATCGGATTTTTCGTGTTCGCCGCGTTTGTAGCGTTCATCGTGAGAGATAAAACGTGGAAAAAACTCTCAATATTCCTCATCGGTCTCCCGCTAATCTATTTCCTCAACATCGTGCGTATCACGACTTTGCTGGCAATAGGTTATCAAGTGGGTGCAGACCTAGCGCTTCAAGTGTTCCACCTCCTGGGCGGATGGATCCTGATTTTCATAGGCACCCTCCTGCTTTTAGTAGCTTCTGAGAAGCTGTTCAAGACGCGGTTGTTCTCCCCCAGGGGAAAGAGCGAATGCCCCGAATGCGCGGCAAACATATCAAGCCATGATGAAGCGTGTTCCGCCTGTGGAAAAATCAAGAAATACCCACGGCTCGCAATCAAACGAGAAGACGTAGTCAAGATCGCAGGCATTGCAATCGTAATAGCTCTTCTCTTGTGGATCCAGATGCCTACATTCGCCTTGGCCCGCAGCCCTGCCCCTATACTCGTCACAACGTCGGAAGGCACAACGGGAAACACGGAACTCTTCCCTTCCATCAACGGCTACAACCTATCATTCGAATATCGGGACACCACATTTGAACAAGCGGCGCAACAAGACTTCTCGCTCATCTTCTTCTATACCCCGCAAGAAAGCTATAAGGTACCTGTCTGGCTGGGAGTCGAAATCGCGTCCACCACAGAGAGCCTGCATCGTTGGGAGACCTGTCTCATAACATGGCCTGAGACCCATCAATCTCAACCACAGGTGAGGCAGCTGGAACTGAGGGACGTGAAAATCATGGACAATCCTCCAGTCACTGCTCGCTACTTCGCATTCCAGTACCTAACAGACAATCAGACACAGCTGGTTCTCTACTGGTACGAAAACACCTTCTTCACCATAAACAACTCAACCCAACAGAAATATGTTAAGCTGAGTCTAATCACCTACCCCGACAGCCCACAAGACGTTTCAAACATAGAACTTCAGCTTCTTCCCATGGCCGAAGCAATCTCAGCCCATTGGGAACCGGTCAGAACCTGGGCCATCGCCAGCATACTCATAAGCCAACACGGAACAGAATTGCTCGCGACGACCACCATACTCCTCATAGTGCTAGTCATGCTATACCTCAACGAAACAAAGAAGCAGTCAAACGCAAGCCTGAACGCTTATCAGAAACTCTCTAGACAGAATCAACAGCTGGTCGATGCAGTTCAAAAAAGCGAGAGACACAACATGCCAACTCTCAACAGGATTAAGCAGAACTACGAAGCAACCAGTGGCCGCAAAACTGACGCAGAAGCCTTACAGCGGAGGCTCAGTGACCTGGAAAAAACAGGCATAATCAAAAGAGTAACTGGAACCGACCAAGACGAGCCAATCAAGACCTGGAAAACCCAAACAGACTTTTTCCTCTACAGAATATTTGGAATCAAGAACAAAGCTGCAGAAGGAAACGTATGATCCGAATCAGGACAGACAATCGGAAACTCACCATGACAGGCCCTAAGGTCGCAGGTAGCCTGCTTCTCATTCTTGGGATTGTTCTCCTCGGCCTCTCAATAGGCTACTCGGCCTCTATCCCAGCATTCGCAGGCCTAGGCCTCATCTTTTGGGGCATAATCCTCATCTACATACAAACCGAGGACTACGCAAAGAGCACGGTGCTAGACGCAACCGCTAAGTCACTTCTTACAAGCCTAAATCAGACGCTGGAAGAACTCGACTACAGAGGCAAGGCCGTATACCTGCCACCAAAATACCTCAACGATCCAGAAGCCACAAAAATCTACCTGCCTAAGCAACCAGGCATCAGGCTTCCTCCGCCAGATCAAACGCAAAAACTCGAAAGACAAACGTCACAAAGAAACCCCCAAGGAATGCTCATCGTGCCTCCGGGAGCAGACCTCACGAAGCTCTTTGAAGAAGCCCTGGGCGCGAAGCTCATAGGAAAGACGCTCAAAGATCTCGAAGAAAACATGCCAAAACTGCTTATCGAAGACCTAGAACTTGCCACAGAATTCACAATCCAAACCCCAGCAGAAATCAGCCCACAAGAAACAGGAAAAACAGAGGGTGCCGACCAGAAGAATCATGACACGATACATGTCAGAATTACCACAGACCTCTATCCTACGACGCGTAAGCAAGCCCAGCAACAACTCATGATGCACGGTAACATCGGCTGCCCAGTCACAAGCGCGATAGCGTGCACCCTGGCAAAAGCAACAGGCAAACCAGTAGTCATTGAAAACCAGCAAACCACCAAAGATGGCAAGACAACAGAAACAGAATACCGAATCCTAGAAGATGAGACATGATGGCTTTTCCATTAGGCTTATGGGACATAAGCCTGCTTCTTGCCGTAGCAGCAATTATTCTCCTTATCACCTCAGAACTGCTCTCCCCTTACTATGGAACAGCAAACCTGAAAATCAGCAGAAAAAGACTAAGAAACTCGGCCCTGGCAACCTCAATACTCTTTCTCGTCACAGTAGCAATCAGAATAGCCAGCATAATCCTCGGTTTCTGAATTAGTATGACCCGCGAACTAGCAGAACGCAAGGAAAACTGGAGAAATCCTCTATAACAAAAAACCTTATACACTTATAAACTCCAAACATTGTCGATACGTATTAAAAGAAAGGAGAAGGAAAGTATGAATAAGAAAATCTTGCTCATAGCATTGCTTCTAGTCTTAGCTTCGCCAATGGTAGCTTTTGCAGCACAGGACCAGATCAGAGTCATTCCTGTAGGCAGTTCCGATACAGGAATGGCAAGAATCACAACAAGCTCCGCAAGCCTTGAGATCTTCGTGACGAGCAGCAACAAGAACAAAACCAATGTCTGGTTATTCATTGCATTAGACGACGCTACCTACAACGGCCTGACAAGCATCACCCTATCAGGAACACAAGGCCCGGCAACTTTAACCAAGAGCAGCTTCACAAGCATCGCCCTCTCAGGCGGAGGAAAGGTTCCACTAACAAACGATGGCAACTACACTGGCGACGGACACACTTACCCAGGATGCGCTGACAACGCGCGCTGGACCGTTAGCGCGATTATTTCGCAGATGCAACAAGTCTACAGCGCAGCTAACTCCATACACTACGGCCTCGTGTACGGTTTTGACAAGATCACAACAGTGCCACAGGCTTTCACCGTCACAGTCAACGCGCCACACATCAATGTTCTGGTACTTGCTCAAGGACTATCCGAAGGCGCAACCACTGCCAGCACAATAACAACGCTAACAGTGATTCCTCTCGACAGCAACAGCCCATTCAGCGGCAGCACGCTCGTGGTTCCAGAAGTTGGCACGATCCTTGCGGCCATAGCGTCCCTTGGCGCGTTCGGACTGTACATATCCAAGCGTCGGAAAAAGTGAAGCACAGGCTACTATGCATTAAAGGGTAAATAAGACTGAAGCAGCTCGGCGCACGCAAGTGCGCCAAACGAGCCTATTTCTCAATAGCTTATATTGAACTTTTGGTGAAGATATACTTCTGGGGAAAGTGCTATTGGTACAAGAATCTGCACAGCAGAGATTGGTAGAAGCAATCCTCCAAATTACCAAAGAAAAAAAACCAGCAACCGTAAACCAACTCGTCGAACAAGCACAGACGCAGATCCCTTCTGCCTCTCAGAAGGGGATCCTTGAGACAGTAATCAGCCTCCATGAAGAAGGCAAGTCAAGAATCAACGCGCAACTGCTGCCTTACCCGAAAACGTCATCTTATTTCAAAAGCAACAAAGCCCTTTGGTTTTGGATCACGCTTGCGGCAACCGCGGCAGCAATCATCAGCGCCTTCACGATACCCGAAGACGCTTACCCTCTTGTTGTCATCCGCTACTTTTTCGGTGCGCTGCTAGTACTGTGGCTTCCGGGCTATGCATTCATCAAAGCACTATTCCCTTTAACTCTTCCCATCAAGGCCTCCGAAAAAACCCTTGACAATATAGAACGAGCAGCACTCAGCGCAGGCATGAGCCTCGCTCTCGTGCCAATCATTGGACTTCTCCTCAACTATACGCCATGGGGAATACGCCTCACTCCAGTGACTCTAAGCTTAGCTGTACTAACGCTTGCATTCGCAGTTGCGGGTTTGGTGAGAGAAGAACGCGCTCAGAAACCAGCGACAGACGTACACTGACAGTAGACACTGCACGCGCGCCTGAAATGGAGAAAACCACCAGATAAACCTATTTTTCGCGTCTGAAGGCAGCGCGACACTAGCTTCTTTTTTCCATGCCTACCCCTGGACAGCGTGAGCGCTAAACCCAAATTGCGCGCTCTAAACGGTTGCTTGTCAGCTCTTGGCTTATTCCTTTGTTAGCTGAAGTAGAAGGAAGTTCTATAGAAAACCTATAGTATAGTCATTCATATGTCTTTATAAAAGCGGTCAGTCCTCACCTTATTTGGTTGTGATAAAATGCGGAAGCTAATTTCACTAAGCATAGTTGCCTTGGTTGTTCTAACACTCTCCATGACAATTTCAACCGTCAAAGCAGAAACAGCAGGATCCAGCCCAACAACCCTGAATACGACAAACTTGCTTCTTGTTTCATGTGACAAGAACGGAAACAAGAAAGACGTTTTCCAACTAAATGAAAACGTATACGTCAAAGGCGGCTACTTCATCTTCGCACAGTCCAACGGATTGGTGGACATCTACGTTGTAGCGAATGGTGTAATACGGGGCGAACCCGTCCCAGCTAGTAGCATAGTATCCAGCGCGATAGCCGTACAGCTCAGCGGAAAATCATTGCCCGTAACGAAGATTTGGGATGCCCCTCTGAAGAAGGGAAAATACGACGTATGGGTTGACGTGAACCGAAACGGCAAGCTGGACTCGAAAGATGCATACTTCTATCTTGGAATCGAAAGTTTCACAGAATCGTCTTATCAAGTTTCCTGCGGACCCATCATATGTGACACGTCTCTCTTCACGGTCGTACCCGAAAGCTACATGGGTGTCGCAGGCACAATTGCGGCAATGATAGGCGCACTGGCAATCTTCAGATTAAAGGCTCCTAACATCTCAAAGAAGCATATTTGACGGAAAAAGATCGAGCAGACTTGCGAAGCTAAGTCCACACCATTACTGTTCTTTTGGAGAATTCTTCAGTACGTGCTGTTGCCTGGTATAGCACGCGAAGCTTAACTGCACTTACCCTAGTATTGGCAACGGTAGCGTTCATAAGAGAAAATCGGGCCCGAAGACCACAATCGACCAAGAACCTACGGCAAATGCTGATTCCAAATTCATAAATTCCTTAACTAGGCCTCCACGTTCATCCTTTTGGAAGCAGTCGATAAATTGCCAAAACGAAAACTTGCCTTTGTGTTTCTGCCTGCCATCTTATTCCTATGGATAATCGGCTGGACTCTGTTTTGTGTCGGCAAGAAAACGATGAACAGACAGACCACGTCGCCGGACCTTCAAACCATAGCAAATCTGCCTGAGACAGAAGCGCGCCCGCTTGTACAATAGTACCATCTGTGTCGCTAGAAAAGCATAGCGCACATCAAAACGGATCACGCAAAACGTGTCGCCCTTCTTTTTGCGCAGTCTAAAACCGCTCCGCGGAAGCACTGAGCCATCAGGCGTTACAAATCTATAGCAATCTTCTAGAGGAATTGATCAGAAATCCTTTTGCGAATCTTGAACACTTATTTCTAATGTATCAAATCATTTGGTCGCAAGGAGACTTGACATGTCAAGAAAACGGTGGCTAGTGCTTCTATCCGTATTGTTTTTGACGATACTTCTAGCTTTTTTCATACTCTCCAGCCACCGGGGACCTTCGAGCCCTGTGAACGCAAGCCCCAGTCCGGAAACCCCTCAAGGGAACAATAACCAAAAACCTCCACAGTTTGTTGTTCCAGAAACTCCCTTAGGAGTAGTAAGCACCATGATGGCTCTTGCCGCAGGCTTCGCATTTTTCACAATCACCAAGAAAAGGAAATAGCACTTAAACCAGTTAAACATGCGCGTGCAGACTCTTCTATATCGGAAAACGAAAGTAGCATTCTGAATGCCCGCCAGCTTGAATAGAACTTTGTTCTATGACTTGATAGAGGAAAACTTAATCTGCCACAGACCGTCGGATTCTACATCGAGCGTGCGAAATCGATGGGAAACAAGTTGAGGAAGGTCGTTTCTCTCATGATGGTATGAGCGATTCTTCTTTCAACGTATCAAACTTCAAAGATGAAAATGCGCGAACTCTGGCAAAGCAGATGGAATGGGCTAGCCAAATAGGATCAGGAGATCTGAAAGATGGCACTCAATACAAAGACTAAGAGAAGTCTCGCAGTAGGTTTCGCGATCTTGGCGTTTTCATCGATTCTGGTTAATCTTGTTGCGACTCGCGCGGCCCCTTCCGGCGGAGTGAACTTGCCCTCAACGATAGTGAGAATTGAAGTCATCAATGGTACGGCGACCTACTTCAACATAACGTTGAGCGAGGTTCCCATGGGCTACGACGTAGCGAACGGGACATACCCTGGATGGTGTGTGGACCAAACAGCAATTATGGCACGAAGCCCTGTGACTCATGAAGTGAGATTATACTCCAGCCTCAACCCTCCGGGTACGTTGGCAACTCAGAGATGGGACATGGTTAACTACATCCTAAACCACAAGCAAGGAACTCTCGATGACATCCAACAAGCAATATGGAACTTCGTGAACGGCATCGGTAACTACACTCCCTCAAGCACGGTGGCCAAGGCTATCGTGAACGACGCCCTCGCGAACGGCAACGGCTTCATTCCCGAAAGCAATCAAACGATAGCGGTCATCTGTCTCCCAGTTGTATTGTCTCCCGACGTTCAAGTCAGCATTATCGAAGCGGTCGCGCTGACTTCATCAGTACATGCAGCGACAGTGATTATTGAACCAGAACGCGTCGCTGTGCATGACCCAGATACGTTGAACCTGAAGGGCAGAGGCACCTGGGTCAATTGCTCTATTACCCTTCCTGAAGGCTACAACGCAAGTGACATTGACGCTTCGACCTTACTGTTGAATGGCACCGTCACAGCGGACTTGGGGTCCGTAAGCGTTCAGGATTCTCAATTGATGGCGAAGTTTAACAGAACATTAGTTTCCCGCCTAATACTATCAAAAGGTATCATGTTCGGCAACGTAACATTGACTGTGACCGCTCAACTTTACAACGGAACAATATTCGAAGGCAACGACACTATCGGAGTTGAGATGCCTGGAGACGTAACCATGGACGGCAAGGTTGACATCTACGACGCCATAGCCGCGGCCACCGCATTCGGCTCTTACCCCGGACACCCAGAGTGGAACAGCGCAGCTGATGAAAACGATGACGGCACAGTCAACATATTTGACGTCATCATCATAGCAGGTAACTTCGGAAAAACATACGCGTAACTCCTTTCTCTTTTATTATCGAACTCGCCACAAGGACGGGCTGCACAACAAATTATATGCTTCAAACGCTTCGCGCGCGCTGACGTGGCTGTCACCGACTTTACCCCGGATTCTGACCGGGTCTACTAGGGCAAGCTCTGTAATCCTGGCGTGAACGTCCTAGGAGAAACGCCCGAGAATTTCACCGTCACCCCCCCTACACGCTTTCAACGACACTGCAATCCCTTCTAACAGTACGATTGGAACTCAGTCAGTAACGGACCTGTCTCTGAACGAGATCCTTGTCCTCAGGTTTGTTTGGAACACTCTGGGAGTGATGCCATGCCACTGGTACAACGCGCGCGCAAGGTTTCGCCCAAAAGCCTTGAGTTGTCCGACAGGCTATACAATTGACGTTTTCCTTTGTCTGTTTGCTCAGCTTAGAGACAAGTGCTTGGGTGAGCTGTGTCATTTTGACGTGGTGCATTTTTGCGAAGGGCCTCTTAGCTTCTGGATTATGTCGGCAATCACTACAAACATTTTCCATGTTCTTCTTTCTCCTTTCGATTACAAATACGGTATTGTAAGCTAAAGGCGCGCGCTAGACCAAAAAAAGAGGGATGTCAGCGTACGACTAGCGTGATGTCAGTGGTGCATGGCATATTGCTTGATGAGCCAGCGTAGCTCATTCTGTACACGTACGTGCCAATTGATAGAGCTGTGAAACTCTTTGAGAATATTCCGTACGTGTTTGTAGATACCGTTCCGAGTTGGGTCCAGTTGAGCCCGTAGTCGCTGCTGTATTGGAGACTTATCGTCGCAGATCCTATTCGATTGCTGAACTGGTCAACCAAAATGCCTTTGAGCGTAACAGTGGCTCCCGGAGGTGCGAGGTTCGGAAAGAATCTAGCGTATATCTCTGTTGGAGTTTTGACCATTAGTATCTTCCAAGAGGAGCATGGCAAGTACTGGGGAGAGCCTGTATACTCAGCTGTAACGTTAAACTGGCCTCCAGATCCAACCTGGCCGGAAGCCTTGAACCAGCCCGTGGCATTTGTTGTAAGCGTTCCGACTGAGGCGCCGTTCAGTTTGAGTCTAATAGTTGCACCTCCAATGGGCAAATTCTCTATCGTCGACAGGTTTCCAATTAGAGTGACAGTTTGTCCGACTGAAGCAGGATTGGGGATAAGGTTGAAAGACATTTGTGTCTGGAAGTTTGCGCCCAGTACAGTGGCGCTGCCATTGACAACGGTGATTGGCATTGAAATCGCATTCATATCACAGCAGACCACCTTTGTCAGGGTGAGCGCTGTCTGGCCCGCGGCGATGCTCGTGAAGTTGATTGTCGCCCAAGTTCCATTGGCAGATATGAAGGCATAACCGCCTTGGATAGCTCTCTGGAGGTCCATCCAAGTAACTGCGTAGTCCGCATGACCTCCTGTATTATTTTTACTAAGCTTTAAGGTCCAGATGTTGTCCCATTCTAACTCGGGTGCAGCCTTGTGAAACGCTACCTCTTGTATCCATGAACAATTCAGGATAGAAGAATTCCAATTCAGTGTGAATTGACAGCCAGCTGCTCCACTGGAGCCCTCAGGCAGGTTCTCAAACGTAACGTTCACGGAGAACGTCTGCCCAACCCCAACGATGGTGTTCTCAGGTTTCACACGCATGTATGATACTGGCGGAGTCGTGCCCGTGAGCGCTTTGTAAGCATTGATTCTGCCATAGCCATAGTAGATGTCTTTGCCTAGTGTGCCGAGGTCGTCAACACCTGCATCCAGACAGGTTCTAAGCTGGCTGTTTGTTAAGGACGTGTTGTGACCCCAAACCAAGGCCGCTAGACCTGCCACATGTGGACAAGCCATAGAAGTGCCCGACATGTAGTCGTAATTCATGCTCTCGTAGTATGGTGGATCGTTCATAGTCACGTGGTAAGTCGGCATTGTTGAAAGGACACCGACTCCTGGCGCCGCAAGCTCTATCTTATTGCCATAGTTGCTGAAGGAAGCCTTCACGTCACTGCTGTCTGATGCCGATACGGCTATTACCATGCTTAGACTTGCTGGGTAGAATGGTGTCGTGTCAATGCTCATATTGTTATTTCCCGCCGCTGCCACAAGCAAGTCGCCATTGTTCCATGCATAAGTGCATGCGCTGTCTATCAAGCTTGAGTAATCGGTTCCGCCCAGACTCATGCTTATCACCTTGGCGCCGTTGTCAGTGGCATGCGTTATTCCAGATGCGATGTTACTCCATGAACCATAACCAGTGTTATCCACCACTTTCTCTGCCAAGAAACTGCTCTGGCCTACCCCGGCTACACCGATGCCGTTGTTGATCACGGCCGCGACGATACCTGCACAGTGGGTCCCATGGCCGAAGTCATCCCTAGGATCGGGGTCATTGTTAACCCAGTCATAACCACCAGCTTTGTAGTGAGCGGCTAGGTCTGGGTGATTGTAGTCAATCCCCGTGTCTACGATTGCGACCACAACGCTAGTTGAACCCTTATAGGTGTCCCAAGCTTGATCAGCCTTGATTCTAGGCATGTTCCACTGGTAACTCCAATATGGGTCGTTGGGCGTATAGACTGCTTTATACATCCCGTTTCGCTCAGCATACCTGAAACCTGAAATGCTCTTTGCATTTTGGATGAACTCCTCCTCTTTGCCAACTGCCACTTGAACAACCATCGCATTCAAATCGGCAATCTGTTTCACAACGGTACCGCCCATACTCTCAACAGCTTGAATGCTGCTGACTGAAACGGCTTGAAGACCCACAATCACTTCGCCCGGAACGAAAGTCTGTAGCTCCGCGCCTTTGGCAATTCTAAGATTTTGAGGCAACGCTGCGAATAGCATCGCAATAATTGTGAATACGCATAGCACAATTCTTTGCTTTTTCATAGATTGATTTCTCCTTTTCTGAGTGAATTCTGGTTTGTGTGATAGTTGTATTTTAAACTTCTAAAACTTACTTATAGAAGTAGATTCTATATCTTTCATGATTGTGAGCAGAGTAATGCTAGATTAGTTTTTTAACAGAAGAGTCTTGTGTCATCAGTTGATCAAACTCTTATGAGCGCGCGCGCGACATCAATGCAGACTTCGCCCGCGCTTTGAGTAGTGGGGTCGCTTAGGTCAATGCCCACGTTTGAACCTCCATGCGCGCGTTCGCGCGCTTACGACCTCGAAGATGAGGCCGGTGACGATGTAATCGTGTATCTCTTGTTCCCTGTTTGAGGCTCTGAGGGTTGCGATGTACTTTGTCATGGCGCTGTTTATGCCCCAGTCCCTGAACAGGTTGATCAGCGTTGCGAGGACGATCGCGATTCCGTAAAGCCCGTACTCGTCGGTCGTCAGAAGCCTGCCCAAGATTATGGATCCTACCGCCAAGATTACCGTAGACACTACCACGCCCTATGAGCAGCTGGAAGCTTCCAGTAGCTGAAGTCTTACCCATCTCCAACGCTTTTTCCATGTTTTTCACCTGCTCTTGTCTGTTTGTGTTTTTTGATTCTCGGCTGTTGTTGCAAGGGCGATGCTCGGTATCTGGGGGTTGTCTCGGCTTCGGTGTGGAGCTGCGCATTTGGCAGTGGGGTTTGTTGCGGCCGATTCTGTGTAGCGCATTCCTGGTTGACGATAAAAAGTCATTATTGTGTTTTTAAGGTTTTTCTGCCTGGTTGTTTCGAAACATGTGGGAATATTTATATGAGTGGGTCTATTATTATGTCGTGGGAACAAGATGAGCGATACCACTGTCAAAGTCGACGAGAAAGGCAGAATAATCATTCCAAAGAACATCAGAGAAGCCGCCGAGCTTAAAGAAGGAAGTTACGTTACCATCAAATCCAAGGGAAAAATCATCATAATGGAACGCCTAGAGCCTGTTGCTGACAAATACTACGGCGCCTTCAAAGTGACCGAGTGGCCGGAAAACATGGATGAATTCATGGTTGAGGTCATAAAGAAATGGTGGACAGGTCAGGTTACGTAGACATCAACATATTCGTGTACTGGCTTGGCAGACACCCAAAATTCGGCGAAACAGCGTACAAATGGATTAAAAAGATTGAAAACTCCCCACGCGGAGAATACGTCACGTCCAGCCTCACACTCTACGAAACACTGGTGATCATAGCTGGCCTAACAGGCAAGAGCTTGAAGGACAAGGCTTTCATAGAAGAAATTGTCAACTGCATGACACACATCAAAGGCTTAATGATTGAACCGCTCAGACATGAAGACTTCACCAGAGGAGTGGACCTGATGAAGGAATACAACCTCGACTACGAGGACGCTATCCATTTAGCTGTAGCAATAAGAACAGGCGCAAAAGAAATATTGTCAAACGACAAAGATTTTGACTTAGGCCCAATAAAAAGAAACATGTAGAATCCGTCCAAAAAAATCCATGCACCATTAAACCTGGCGAAGCACAAGGACTCGATCGATCAGTTCGGTGGACTGGAACAAAGGCTGTGTGTCCGCCTGCTTCGTCTTCGAAAATTACTACGTCAAACTCGTACGTTGCATGATCCTTAGCGTGGAAACTAGCGCGAGGGCATGGGAAAATTTAGAGGAACTTTTGGGGAGAGATTAGGTTAAGCTGTGAAGTTTCAATGTTTTTATGTGCGGTTTTGCCTTTTCCGTTAATTCGTTGTCTTCGGTAATTAGGGGTGTTTTCTTGTTTTTGGCGTGGTATATGTATGATGCGTCATAGAAGGTTATTTTTAGATTGTCTGCTATGCTTAATGTTTCTTCTTCGTGGCAGTTTATGGTTAGGGTTTCCATTAGGTTAAGCACGTTCTTTATGAGTTTGACAAGTTTTCCCGTTTCTTCGCGGTTTATCCGCTTGTGAAGCGTGTGTTCTTTCCATAGGATGTTTCCTAACTCGTATCTTGTTAGGTCTAGTGTTGAGTTACTAGCTAGGACTTCGACTGCGTTTTCTTTTATTGCCTTGAATATTGTTGAGGAATCAAAGATGTAGCTCATCTGTGTTCTCTGTCCTCTCTGATGCTTTGTATTATGGTTTCCATGGGGATTTTGTCAAGGGTGGCTTTTATGCTTCGTATTTCCTCTTTGAGCTTTTGAACTTGTTTTCTTTTTATTTCTTCTTCTATGGCCCTCCGTAAAAGCTCAGAGGGTTTAATGCCCAGCTGCTTCATCTTCTCCTTCATTGTTTGGGGGACTTTTACTGAAACGGTTTCGTACTTACCCATTATTACTACCACTCTGTACTACAAGTTGTAAGAATATAAGGTTTACCATTATCTCGAAGGCCAGCGCGCGCTTATTAATGCTTTTACGTGCAAGCTTTTATAGTAAGTAACTTGGTAGTGGCTTGCGAGGCTGAAACGTGTGAAGTTGAACTGGAAAAGCGGAAAGACTGTGGCATACGTTTTGTTGACCGTAGGCGTCGTTGTGATTTTCTTCGCAGTCTTTGAGATGATATTTGTTTTCACAGGCAGCAGCGCTCCTCCGAAACTGTTCAATTTCTCGGACATTTCCTCAAACGGTACGCTGGTGATTTCAGGCCAAGACATGAACAAGGCTGCCGGCATGGCTTTTTGGTTCGTACTAATGGCTTTCATCATGTGGGCGGGTGGAAAAATTGCATCCTTAGGCGTCAACCTGCTGAGGGAGATTAAAGTCGAAATAAAAGGGGCTTTAAAGACAGTCGAAGAAAAAGAACCAGCAAAGACCGAACCGGCAAAGACCGAACCGAAGAAATAGTCATAAAGAGCAATTCTGGCAGCGCGCGTCTTTTGCCTCAGTTTCAACCTTCTAGCTATGTTTTTGTGTCTTGTTCTGCCGTGTTTGTTTGTCGGAGGAGTTTGCTTTGGTTTTCGGTCTAACTCGGAGGTCCAAATACGAAGAGGTGCAGAGGCAGAGAGACGAGTTACAGGCGTATATGAATGTCTTGTCGGGCGAGGTGGGGACTCTTCGAAAAGAGGTTGCAGAGTTAAGAAAGGAGACGAAGGCGTTTAAACAAAGAATCTGGCACCTTCAACGAGAGACGAACAGCCTGTGTGTTCAAAACGACGGACTCGCAGATCATGTTGAAATCCTTACTAAGGAAAGGGAGATCTTTCAAAAAACCATTGAAAGCCTTTGTCAAGCGACAAGGAAACAAAAGCACGCGCTTTGACTTCCAAGTAGCCTTTTATGGCTTCCTTAATGTTTTTTAAGGCTTCGTCTCTTGTTTAGCGCGCGCATGTGCTGGAATGATTATGATGATTTGGCCAGAATCCCAGACTGTCTGTTAGCATTATGAGAGGGCTGTGGGTTTCTGGTCTCAGAAGATTCTTTTTATCCATGGAATTTTGTCGAAGTCACCGTCGTTTGAGTAGATTTCCTTTAGGTTGAGCCTCTTCATCTGTGCGGCGATTACCATGTCGTCCCACATGGACCATGGCAGGTTGAGTTGTGA